>JAESGJ010000056.1_pt1 | contig 229471 bp, 245 predicted proteins | sample 9266241 | NCBI WGS metagenome assembly JAESGJ01 (sample SAMN14514841, study PRJNA621669) | algae metagenome | isolation source: Brasilonema octagenarum HA4186-MV1 and co-occurring heterotrophs from wet... | place: USA: Manoa Valley, Hawaii | collected 2009-07-20
GACTTCGTCCCGACCCCCCTGCTTCGCAGGGTACCCTCCCCCGCAGAGGGGGGAGGGAGGGCGTCGCCGCATGACGCTGGCCGAACCCCCTGCCCCGCCCCGGATTGAACCCGAGGACGGCGCGCGCGCCGCCCCGGCGGAGGCGCGGCGCGTGGTGGACCCGAGACCCGGACGGCGCCCCGCCGACCTGCACCCCGTCTCGCCCCAGCTCTGGCGGTTCATGCTCGGCTATTTCGAGCGCTTCGTGGGGCGCCACCTCAACGCGCTGCGCCTCGCCCGCTGGGGCCTGCCGCAGGGGCTCGACCATCCGGGCCCGATCGTCGTCTACTGCAACCACCCGGCCTGGTGGGACGCCGCGGTGATGATCGTGCTGGCCGGCAGACTCTTCCCCGGCCGCGAGGGCCGCGCCCCCTTCGACGCCGCGGTGCTCGGCAAGTACCGCATCTTCGAGCGGATGGGCGCCTTCGGGGTCGATCTCGACAGCCCGCGCGGGGCCGCCGCGTTCCTGGCCCACGCCCGCGCCATCCTCGCGGCACCGCACCGGATGCTCTGGATCACCGCGCAGGGCCGCTTCAGCGATGGGCGCGCCCGGCCGCTGGCGTTGCGCCCCGGCGTCGCGCGCCTGCCCGAGATCGCTCCCGACGCCCTCGTGCTGCCGCTCGCCCTCGAATACGCCTTCTGGGAGGAGCGCGGCGCCGAGGCCTTCGCCGCCTTCGGCGCGCCGATCTCAGGCGGCGACCTCGTCGCCCTCCCCCGCCCCGAGCGCCTCGCCCGGCTGGAGCGCGAGCTCACCGCCACCCTCGACCGGCTGAGCGCCGACGTGATCGCCCGCGAGCCGGAGCGCTTCCGCGAACTCGTCGCCGGGCGCAAGGGGATCGGCGGGATCTACGACCTCTGGCGGCGGCTCCGGGCGCTCGTCGCCGGCCGCCGCTTCGACCCCGCGCACGGGGGCGCGGCCCAGGACGGCCCCCGGGAGCCCACACCATGACCGCCAACGCCCTCCTCACCGGGCTGGCGCTCGCCTGCCTGATCGTGGCGCTCCAGCCCGCGCTCTTCGCGGCCCTGAACCTCGGCCTGCTGCGCAGGCCGGAGCCGGAGCCCGGCGGCTCCGGCCTCGTCTCGATCCTGATCCCGGCCCGCAACGAGGCCGAGCGGATCGGCCCGACGCTCGTGGCCGCGTTGGCCAGCACCGGCACGCCCGTCGAGGTCCTGGTCGGCGACGACCACTCGACCGACGGCACCGCGGCGCTCGTGCGGGCTCTGGCCGCCGGCGATCCGCGCCTGCGCCTCGAATCCGTGCCGCCGCTCCCAGAGGGCTGGACCGGCAAGAACAACGCCTGCGCCTACCTCGCCACCCGGGCGCGGGGCGAGCACCTCTTGTTCATCGACGCCGACGTGCAGCTCGCGCCCGGGGCCGCCGCGCGCCTCGCCGCCCAGGCGCGCCGCGGCGGGGCGGGCCTCGTCAGCGCCGTGCCGCGCCAGCGCATGGACACGCTCGGCGAGCGCCTCACCGTGCCGATGATCAACCTGCTGCTGGTCGGCTACCTGCCGGTCCTCGCCATGCGCCGCTCGCTCCACCCGAGCCTCGGGGCGGCCTGCGGGCAGATGATCCTGGCGACGCGGGCCGCCTACGAGGAGACGGGGGGGCACGGCGCCATCCGGGCCTCCCTGCACGACGGGGTGCGGCTGCCGCGCAATTTCCGCCGCCACGGCCTGCGCACCGATCTCGCGGCGGGCCGCAACCTCGCCCTCTGCCGGATGTACGGCGGCTTCCGCGACGCCTGGGCGGGCTTCTCGAAGAACGCCCACGAGGGCATGGCGACGCCCCGCGCCCTGCCGGTCTGGACGGCCTTGCTGCTGCTCGGCCACGTCCTGCCCTGGGGGCTCGTCGCGGCCGGGCTCCTCGGCGACCTGCCGCCCGCCGCCTTCGCGTGCGCGCTCGCGGCGCTCGCCCTCTCGCTCGCTACCCGGGCGGCGGTGACGCTGTGCACCGGCGAGCCCGCGGCCACGATCCCGCTCCACCCGGTGATCGTGCTGACCGCGCTCGCCATCCAGTGGAACGTGCTGCTGCGCCGCGAGCGCGCCGGCGCGGCGACGTGGAAGGGCCGCAGCTACCCCGTAGGCGGCGCCGAGTAGGGGCGGACGCCGTTCGGTTCGCGGGGAGCGGGGACGCTCCTAAGGTTCGTACGCCAGGGTCGGGACGGCCGAGCGCGGCCTCAAGCCGCCAGCACCCGCAGGACGCCCTCGCCGCGGCGGTGGCCGACCGCCGTGACGGCGACCTCCCTCAATCCGCGCTCCGCGACCAGTGCGGCGGCGAGCGCCGCACCGAGGGGCGCTGCGACCTCGAGCCCGTGGCCGGCGAGGTCTCCCAGCGCGTGGACGGGCGCGCCCGGGGCGAGGCGGGCGAGAACCTCGGCCTCCTCGGCGGTGATCGGGGCGACGCCGGTCGCGCCCGAGACCACCGCGTCCGGCAGGGCGATCCCGGCCGCCGACCAGAGGCCGGCGAGGCTGAGCCCCACCCGGCCCGGCTCGCGCCGGGTCAGGTCGCTCGTCACCGGCGCGAGGCGCGCCAGCGCCCGGGCGCCGCGGGCGGCGGCACCCTCGGCGGATTCGAGCAGCAGGAAGGCGGCGCAGCTGCCGAGGATGAAGCCCGGCGTCTCCGCGCGGGCGAAGACCGGCGCGTAGGCGCCGCGGCGCAGGTAGCCGCCCATCTCGTGGATCACGAGCACGTCGGGCCGCTCGGCGTTGTAGGAGCCGCCGACCAGCACCGCGTCGATCTGGCCCGCGGCGACGCGCGCCGCGCCGATCCGCAGCGCATCGACGCCGGAGGATTCCTCGCCCATGAAGGTGCGGGACGCCCCCGTGACCCCGTGCACGATGGCGATGTTGCCGGCGAGCAGGTTCGAGAGCTGGGCCAGGAACAGGGTCGGGCGCAGGTCGTTCTGCAGCCGCTCGTTGAGGTAGGCGCCGGGATCCGCCGCCCCGCGCAGCCCCGTGAGGATCGCCCCGTCGACCGCGTAGTCGCGCTCGCCGCCGCCCGCCGAGACCACGAGGTGCAGGTCCTGCTTGAAGGCGGCGTCGTCCTTGACGCCGGCCGCGTCGAGGGCGAGGCCCGCCGCGTAGACGCCGAGGCGCTGCCACGCCTCCATCTGGCGCTGGTCGGACTTCTTCGGGATCTGCCCGTCCCAGGCGATGCCCGGTGCCGGGTGGACCGCGTAGGGCGCGAAGCGCTCCGTGTCGGTGGCGGGCGCCGTGCCGGAATCCAGCGCGGCGAGGTGCGCGGCCACGCCCTCGCCCCGGCAGGAGACGAGGCCGAGGCCGGTGACGACGACGTCGCGGGTCATCTGGCGGGTCCTGCGCTGGCGTCGCCCGGTCCGCTCGCCCCGGTCAGGCCGATCTCGCGCGCGCGCGCGCGCATCAGCCCGTCGAGCTCCGCGGGGAACGGCATGGTGCGGAAGCGCAGCTCCGCGTCGGCGAGCGCCTTGTCCCCGTGCCGGATCGACGCCTTGGTGACGGCGTAGCCCGAGCCGTCGTGGACGAGGCTCGCCGCGACGATGAGTTCCGCGCCCGGACCCACGAAGGAGCGGAAGCGCGCCTTGTCGACCGCCATCAGGAACGGCATCAGCGCGAAGTCGAGATGGGCGAGGACGAGGTAGCCCGAGGCCTGCGCCATGGTCTCGGTGAGGAGCACGCCCGGCACCAGGGGGTAGCCCGGGAAATGCCCCTCGAAGACGGGGCTGGCGTCGGGCACCCGCGCCAGCGCCTCGATCCGCCCCGCCGCCCGGTCGAGCAGCCGCACGGAATCGATCATCTCGAAATATTCGAGGCGCATGACGGGCTATCCGCTGCGAATCAGGCCTTGGCGGCCTTCTCGGCCACCAGCGCGTCGATGCGGGCGCAGAGGTTCTTCAGCACGAAGTACTCCTCGGCCGGGACCTTGCCCTCGTTGACCTCCTGGGTCCAGCGCTCCAGCGGCAGCTTGATCCCGAAGGCCTTGTCGACCGCGAAGGCGATGTCGAGGAAGGCGAGGCTGTCGATGCCGAGGTCGTCGATGGCGTGACTCTCGGGCGTGATCTTCTCGCGCGGGATGTCGGCGGTCTCGGCGATGATGTCGGCCACGCGCTCGAAGGTGGCCGTGCTGCCGTTCTGGGGCTCAGACATGCGTTCTCGCCGATTCCGTCAGGTGTTCTGCCGCGCAGCCTTACGGGGACCGGTGGGCGAGCCCGCCCCCGCGCTCGTCCCCGCCTGCCAAGCCGACGCATTGCGGGGCCGCGCGCGGCCCCCTTCGGATGGGCGCGACCTCTACACGAGGGGTTCCGGAGGGGCAACCGTGTCGGTTTCGTGAAGCCGCCGCGGGGTCTTTCGCCCGTCCCGGCGATAGCGGGGGCGCCCTCCCCGACCTAGATCCCCGGCGCGGGGTGCGTGGAGGGTCGTGCGATGGATTCGAAGGTGGTCGCCCGGCCCGCGCCGGGCCCGGTCGCGCGCGATCCCGGCGCCGCCGCGCCGACGCGCAGCCCCCGCGCGCAAGGCATCGCCCGCGCGGGCCTCGTCCTGGCGCTCGCGGGCCTCGGGCTCTGGATCCTGCACGGCTTCCTGCCGGCGCTCGCCTGGGCGGTCGTGCTGGTGATCGCGCTCGGGCCCCTCTACGAGCGCGCCGAGCGCCGCCTGCCCCGCGACCGGCACAACATCCTGCTGCCGGGGCTCGCGACCTTGCTCGTCGCCCTGGTCATCCTGGGCCCCCTCGTGATCCTCGGCATCGAGGCGGCGCGCGAGGCCCACGACGTCATGGATTTCGTCCGCTCCGCCGAGCGGACGGGCATCCCGGCGCCCGAGTTCCTGAACCACCTGCCCTTCGGCGCCGCCCAGGCCCAGGCCTGGTGGGGCCGGACCTTCGGCCATCCGGAGGCGGCCTCCGACCTGCTGCACCGCCTCGACAACGGCCGGGTCCTCGGCGTCTCGCGCAATCTCGGGCGCGAGCTGGTGCACCGCGCGGTGCTGTTCGGCTTCAGCCTGCTCGCCCTGTTCTTCCTGTTCCGGGACCGCGACGCCGTGCGCGACCAGGCGCTCACCGCCTGCAACCGCCTGTTCGGCCCGCGCGGCGAGCGGGTCGCCCGGCAGATGGTGGCCTCGGTGCACGGCACGGTCGACGGGCTCGTGCTGGTGGGCCTCGGCGAGGGCGTGCTGCTCGGCCTCGTCTACTATCTGGCCGGCGTGCCGCACCCGGTGCTGCTCGGCGCGCTGACGGCCATCGCCGCGATGATTCCGTTCGGCGCCCCCGTCGCCTTCGGGCTGGCGGCCGTGCTGCTGCTGGCGCAGGGGCAGACCGTGCCGGCCCTCGTCGTGGTGGCGGCCGGCTTCGTCGTCACCTTCGTGGCCGACCACTTCGTCCGGCCGGTCCTGATCGGGGGCACGACGCAGCTGCCCTTCCTCTGGGTGCTGCTCGGGATCCTCGGCGGGGTCGAGACCTTCGGCCTGCTCGGCCTGTTCCTGGGGCCCGCCGTGATGGCGGCCCTGGTGCTGCTGTGGCGGGATTTCACCGGGGGAGCGGAGCGGGCGGGCTGAGGCCCACCGCGCGTCGGGCCCGGTCCTTAAACCCGGTACCGGCCGTTGCGCTTCACCAGAACCCGCGTGCCCACCGGCACCCGCTCGTAGAGGTCGGCGATGTCCTCGTTGAGCATGCGCACGCAGCCCGAGGACATCTGCTCGCCGATGCTCCAGGGCTCGTTGGTGCCGTGCAGGCGGAACAGCGTGTCGCGGTTGCCCTGGTAGAGGTAGAGCGCGCGGGCGCCCAGCGGGTTCTCGAGCCCGCCCTTGAGCGTGCGCGGCAGGTCCGGGTTGAGCGAGACCATCGTGGTGGTCGGGCTCCAGTCCGGCCAGACGCCCTTGCGGCCGACCCGGGCCTCGCCCTTCCAGGAGAAGCCGAGCTTGCCCACGCCGATGCCGTACTGGATCGCCGTGCCCTCGGCCTGGACCAGGGTGAGCTGGCGGTTGTCGATGTCGACCACGATGGTGCCGGGCGCCTCGAGGCCGGTGTAGCGTACGACCTGGCGGCGATACTTCGGATCGAGCCGGCCGGTATCGACCAGCGGGATGTCGTGCGGCTTGTCGGGCTTGGTGCCGACGTACCACGCGGCCTCCTCGGGGGTCGCGGCGAGTTGCGCGGGGCCGCGGCTCTGGCAGGCGGCGAGCGGCGCGACCGCGAGGGCGGCCAGCAGGGTCCGGCGGGCGAGCATGGGTTTCACCTTGCGGGCTTCGTCGTGGACGCCCTGACTAGACCCTCCGCCCGGCCCAAGATGTAGCTTTTGCGCCGCACGCCCGCGTGAAGAGCCCGCCACGGGAGCGTGAAGGGGCGGCGGCGCGCGCGCCGGAAGACTGATCCCCCGGGCGCCCTATCTGGTCGGCCATCCCCGTTCCGGAGCCCGCCGATGCCTGCGACCGAGACCCTTCCGGAGGGCGCCACGCCCCTCCCCGAGGTCGAGCCGACCTCCACCCTCCCCGAGATCCCGACCCGGCCGGCGATCCATTTGGACCATTGCGTGATCCACGTCTCGGACTGGGCGCGCGCCACCGCCTTCTACCGCGACGTGCTCGGGGCCGAGGTGATCGAGCGGGGGGCCGGCTTCGCCTACCGCTTCGGCGGGGTGCAGCTGAACTGCCACGGGCCGGGCGTCGTCGCCGAGCCGCTCGCCGCCAAGCCGGTCCTGCCCGGCAACAGCGACCTCTGCTTCCGCTGGCCGGGCACGCTGGAGGAGGCGATGGCCCACCTTCACCGCCACGGCGTCGGCGTGGAGCGCGGGCCCGTGGAGCGCAACGGCGCCGCCGGGCCCGGCATCAGCGTCTACTTCCGGGACCCGGACGGGTCGCTGATGGAGTTCATCACCTACCCGCCGGCCTGAAGGGCCGGCCTCGGCCCGCCGGTCAGCGCTTGTCCAGCGGGCGCCCGAGCAGGCGGGCGAACTCCGCCTCGATCTCCTCGACCGAGAAGGGGTTGGGCGCGGCCGCGGGCTTGGAGGCCGCGGGCTGTGCGCCCGGCTGGGTAACCGGTTTGGCGACCGGCTTGGCGACCGGCGTGGGCGCGGACTCGCCTGCCGGCTCGGCCGGCGCGGGCTTGGCGGGGACGGCCGGCGTCGGTGCGGGCGGCGCCGGCCGGGGCTGTGCGGGGGGCTCGGGCGCCGTCGCCATCGCGGCGGCCATGGGATCGACCGCGGGCCGGGGCTGCGGGGGCGGGAACTGCGCCGTGGAGGGCTGCGGCGGTGCGGGCGACGGGCCCGCGGGCGGGGGCGTCACCGCGGAGGACGGCCGGCTCAACGCCTCCTGAAGCTGGCGCGCCATGTCCGAGAGGATCACCGGATCGACCGAGCGTCGCGGCGGCCCCGCGGGGGATGCGGCATGAGAGGCGGCCTGAGACGCAGCATGAGACGCGTCCTGGGCTGCTGCGGGAGGCTCGGCGGCGGGCTCCGGCGCGGCGGCCGGGGTGGCCAGGGGCGGAGCGGTCCGGCGCAGCAGGCGCCGGGCGGGCCCCTCCTTCACCGGCCGCTCGCGCGCCGCCTCGGGGGGCGGCGCCAGCGGGGCGGGGGCGTCCGGGATCTCCCGGGCCGGCGGCACGGGGGCGGGCTCGCCGCCCTCGTCCGGTCCGAGCGCGGCGGCGTCGAGCGGGTGCGTCACCGGCGGGGCGGCGTTCGAGCGCGGCACGGCCGGCGGCACCACCACCGGCATCTCGAAGCGCGGCTCGAAGGCGGGCTCGGGCCGGCGGGCGGTCAGGCCGGGAAGCGGGCCCGGGGGCTCGAGCGCGGGCTCGGCCGGCTCCGGGAGCGGCTCGGGCTCGTGCAGGGCGTCGGGCCGCAGGGCCGGCTCGCCGAGCGCGCGCCCGCGCTGGATGTTGCGCTCGATCACCACGTCGTTCGGGCCGCCGACGAGGAGCAGGTGCTCCACGTTGTCCCGCCGCAGCAGGATGAGCTGGCGCTGCCGGTCGAGCTCGTACACGTCGACGATGCCGAGCCGCGGCTGGCGCCCGCGCTGCGGGCCGCGTCCCGGCACGGCGAGGCCGCCCCCGGTGAGGCGGCGCAGCACCAGCACGATCACCGCGAGGACCGCGAAGATCACGGCGAAGATGCTGACGTACTGGATGATCGGGGAGCCCTCGGAGCCGAACACGGACTGCAGCAAGGCTTCGCACTCTCGTTCTGGGCCCGCGCGGCCTCGACGCAACTTCGCTGCGCAGTTTAGCATGTGGACGGGTGCGGCGCGCAATCGCGCTTAAACTTTCGTTAACAGCTTCCCCCGGCGGTCCCAACGGGCGTGCCGCCCGGCTTAACGCTCCGTTAACCATGGACCCGGCAGATTCTGCCGGTCGGCAGATCTGTCCGACCACCCTGGAGGCGAGGCCCGTGGCCGTCACCGATCTGCCGCTGCTCGCCATGCTGCGCACCCGGATGCAGTGGCAGCAGGCCCGCCAGACCCTCATCGCCGAGAACGTCGCCAACGCCGACATGCCGGGCTTCCGCCCGCGCGACCTCGCGGCGCTCCGCCTGGACCCGGCGACGGGCAAGCCCGCCGCCTCCGGCACCCTCGCGCTGACCCAGGCCGGCCACATGGCGCCCGCCGGCACCGCGGGCCCGGGCGCCGACCCGCGCAAGGTCAAGAGCTTCGAGGTCCGCCCGAGCGGCAACGCGGTGAACCTGGAGGAGGAGATGATGAAGGCCGGCGACAACCAGTCGGACTACCAGCTCGCCGCCTCGATGTACCAGAAGAGCCTCGACACCCTGAAGATCGCCGTCGGCAAGCGCTGAGGGCGAGGCCGGATTTCGCCTGAAAGGATCGGGCCGTGGATTTCTCGAAGTCGCTCACCATCGCCGCCTCGGGCCTCAAGGCGCAGTCGGGGCGCATGCGCATCATCGCCGAGAACATCGCCAACGCGGATTCCTCGCCCCAGAGCGCGACCATGGAGCCCTACCGGCGCAAGATCCCGACCTTCACGAGCCATCTCGACCGCGACACCGGCGCGAGCCTCGTCGAGACCGGCCGGGTCCGGCGCGACCAGAGCGCCTTCCGCAGCAAGTACGACCCCGGCAACCCGGCCGCCGACGAGAAGGGGGCGGTGCGCATGCCCAACGTCAACGCGCTGATCGAGAACATGGACATGCGCGAGGCCCAGCGCTCCTACGAGGCCAACCTCAACATGGTCACGGCGACCCGCCGGATGATCTCCCGCACCCTCGAGATCCTGAAGTAGTCGGGCCATGGCGAGCAGCAACTTCGCGGCCGGCGCCTACGCGGCGGTCCAGGGCATCGGCACCGGCCGCCCGGCGCCGCGGATCGGGCCCGTCTCGGGCACGGGCACCGACTTCACCCAGCTCCTCGGCCAGGCGATCGACCAAGTGGGCGCCGCCGGCCAGCGGGCCGACGCGCAGGCGATGTCGGTCGCGGCCGGCAAGGCCAACGTCGTCGATGTCGTCACCGCCGTCGCCGAGAGCGAGACCGCCCTGCAGACCATGGTCGCCGTGCGCGACCGCATGCTCTCCGCCTACGAGGAGATCATGCGCATGCAGATCTGATTCCTTTCCGATCTCCCGCGCCCTCCCCGCCTCCGCTCGCGTACCCCCAATGACCGGTCTCGCCATCCTCGACGTCGCCCGCGACGGCATCTTCGTCTTCCTGAAGATGGCCGGGCCCCTGATGCTGGTGGCGCTCGTCGTCGGCCTCGTGGTCTCCCTCGTCCAGGCGCTGACCCAGATCCAGGAGCAGACCCTGATCTACGTGCCCAAGATCGTGGCGGTCTTCGCGGCGCTGCTGCTGATGCTGCCCTTCATGGGCGACGCCATGGCCGGCTACATGACCCGCATCGCCGCCCGCATCGCGGCCGGCGGGTGATGGCTGCGCGGGACGTGTCCGCGGGCGCGTGCCATAAGGCGGGGGATGAATCTCCTTCTGCCCGGGATCGCGGCGGCCTACCTGCTCACCTTCGCGCGCGTCGGCACGCTGATCATGCTGATGCCGGGGATCGGCGAGAACACGATCTCGCCGCGCCTGCGGCTCGCCTTCGCGCTGCTGGTGGCGCTGGTGCTGTTCCCGACCGTGCGCCCGCTGCTGGGCGCCCCCGAGACGCTCGCCGGCCCGCGGCTCGTCGCGCTGCTGTTCGGCGAGACGCTGGTCGGGCTGGTGCTGGGGCTCACCGTCCGGATGCTGGTCGCCGCGCTCCAGACCGCGGGGCTGATCGTCTCGCAGCAGCTCGGCCTCTCCTACGCCATGACGGTCGATCCGACGATGGGCGGGCAGCAGGCGACCGTCGGCAACTTCCTGACCTTGCTCGGCATCACCCTGATCCTGGCCGCCGACCTGCACCACATCGCGCTGGAGGGGATCGGGCGCAGCTACGCGCTGCTGCCGCCGGACGGGGTGCCGGGCTTCGGCGACGCGGTGCAGCTGGCGCTCAAGGCGATCGCCCGCGGCTTCGCGCTCGCGGTGCAGATCTCGGCGCCCTTCATCGCCTTCGGCATCCTGTTCAACCTCGGGCTCGGCGTGCTCTCGCGGATGATGCCGCAGCTGCAGGTCTTCTTCGTCGCGGTGCCGGCCTCGATCCTGATCGGCATGGCGATCTTCGTGGGCTGCATCGGCGTGATGATGGGCGTCTTCCTGGACGACCTCGGCCGCTTCCTCGCGCAGCTCTCGGGGCGCTAGGCACCGTCCGGGCGCTGAGCACCCGATGCTTCGGGGGCCGCGATGTCTGACGACGCGGAGCAGGAGGACAAGACCGAGGAGCCGTCCCAACGCCGGCTCGACCAGGCGATCGAGCGCGGCCAGGTCGCCAACAGCATCGAGATCAACACCTTCGCGGCACTCGGCGCCTTCACGCTCGCGCTGGTGATCGCGGGGCCCGACATCGCCCGCACCCTCACGGTCGAGATGCGCGCCTTCCTGATGAACGCGCACGCCCTGCCGGACGACGCCCACACCATGCAGGGCGTGGTCTCGCGCGTGCTGCTGCTCTGGCTCCAGGCGCTCGCGGTGCCGGCGGGGCTCGCCGTCGCGGCCGGGCTCGCCGCGGGCCTGCTGCAGCACCCGCTCGTCTTCACCACCGAGACGCTGGCGCCGAAATTCGACCGGATCTCGCCGATGGCCGGGGTCAAGCGCATCTTCGGGGTCGAGGCCCTGGTGCAGTTCGGCAAGGGGCTCGCCAAGATGGGGGTCGTCGGCGTGGTCGTCGGCACCCTGCTCTGGAACGACCGCGACCGGCTGGAAGCCTTCGTGCGCCTCGATGTGGCGGCCTGCCTCGCGGCGATCTTCTCGATCAGCCTGAAGCTTCTCGGCGGCGTGCTCGCCGTCCACCTCCTGATCGCGCTCGCCGACGCCCTCTACCAGCGCTTCCGCTGGCGCCAGGGTCTGCGCATGTCGAAGGAGGAGATGAAGCAGGAGATGAAGGAGACGGACGGCAACCCGGAGGTGAAGGGCCGCATGCGGCAGTTGCGGGCCCAGCGCACCAAGAAGCGCATGATGGCCGCCGTGCCCTCCGCCACCGTCGTCGTCACCAACCCGACCCACTACGCCGTGGCCCTGCGCTACGAGGCGGGCATGACCGCGCCGGTCTGCGTCGCCAAGGGCGTCGATGCCCTGGCCCTGCGCATCCGCAAGGTCGCGGCCGAGCACGACGTGCCGGTGCTGGAGAATCCGCCGCTGGCCCGCGCGCTCCACGCCACCGTCGAGATCGACCAGGAGATCCCGGCCGAGCACTACCGGGCGGTGGCCGAGGTGATCGGCTTCGTGATGCGCCTGCGCCGCCGGGCGGCGTGAGGCGGTCTCCCGCCCGTCCGGGGAAATGGAGGGCGGGAGCGCGGCGGCTTAAGGCCGCCGCGTCGCGACTACGCCGCGACCCAGAGCTCGCCCTTGCCGATCGTGGCGAGGTCGCCCGAGTAGCGCTTGGGCACACCATTGGGCGCATTGGCGAGTAGGTCGGCGTGGCGGGCGCTCACCGGGCGGAGCGACTTGGCGAGCAGCCGCAGGTAGACGAGATCGAGCGCCCCGGTCTCGACGAAGGTCGGCATCAGGCTGCCGTGGCCGCCCACCACCAGGGTGCCGCGGCGCATACCGTAGCCCGGATGGTCGCCGACCGTGCCCGCCGCGATCGTGCCGGCGATCATCCGCGCGCCGGCAAAAGCGCCCGCCCGCTCGACCACGATCAGGCCGCGGCGCATGCTGTCGCCGAGGTAGTCCCCGGCGCTGCCGCGGATCACCAGGGTGGCGCCGTCGAGGCCGACCTTGGCGGCGTGGACCGCCCCGCCCGCATGGTCGCCGGCATCGCCCTCGATCACGATGGTGCCGCCGGTGGCGCCCGAGCCCGCGAAGGGCCCGGCATTGCCGGTCACGGTGAGGCTGCCGCCCGCCATGCCGGCGCCGAGGCGCTGGCCGACATCGCCCTCGACGCGGATCGCGCCCTCGGACATCGCGGCGCCGACCCGGTCGAGCCGCTCGTGGCCGCCCGCGATGGTCAGCGTGTCGGAGCCGTCGAGCGCGACCGTGAAGCAGTCGCCGAGCACCAGCCCGCGCCGGGTGGTGCCGACGACGAGGCGCTCGGCATCGCCCTGGCTCAGGCCCGAGAGCGCCAGCGGGTTGACGGCGAGGAAGTCGAGGCGCTCGGGGGGCGCCTCCCGGAGGGTGAGGACGGGCATCTCAGGCCTCCTTCGCGAGCAGGTCGCGCAAGTGGTAATGGTGGCGCCCGAGATTGCCGCCGTAATTGCCGGCCGTGACCGCCACGAGGCCGTGGGCGGCCCCGACCTCGGTCGCCGCGTGGAGCGCCGCCCGCATCGAGTCGGAGACCCCTTGCGAGGTCAGCGCGTCGATCACGATCTCCAGGACCACGTTGCACTCGGGCGGCAGCCGCGAGCCGGCCCGACCTTTCAGCGTCGGGCAGTAGGCGTCGTTGGTCGAGGCCATCATCCCCTTGGTGCGCCCGCCGACCTTGGAGCCCGAGCGCACGATGCCGCCCGGGAAGGGCAGGATCGCGCCGGGCACGGCGGCGGCCGCCTCGACGGCGATCTCGGCGACCTTCAGCGTGTCGGCATGCTTCCGGCCGAGGAACAGGAGGTTGCCGCCGCCGACCGCGCCATCGACCGCCCGCACGAAGTCCTCGCACAGGAACTCGCCGTCCATGACCGGGATGCGCCAGTAGCGGCGCAGCTTGCCGGTCTCGTCGGGCAGGCGCTTGGCGACCGCGAAGCCGTCGCCGAAATAGCGGATCGCGCCGCCGAGCTTGATCTTGGTCGGCCCGTCGACGCCCGCGTAGGCCGCGGTGCCCGGGCAGGTCAGGATGCACTGGCCGACGCGCTTGATCAGCTGGTCCTTCAGCCCGTTCGGCTCGAAGCCGAACAGCAGGATGCGCACGCCGGGGCGCCCGTCCGGCGTCTCCTCGGGGGAGAGCTCGGCGTCGATCCCGGCCTCGGCGCCGCAGCCGATCACCGAGGTGGCGAAGCCCGTCATCACGGTGGCGGCGATCATCGCCCAGCGGGCGGTGTCGTTCGTCACGATGAGCGCGGTCCCGGCGACGTCGAAGGCCTCCGCGAAGGTGTCCTCGACCGGGATGCCGTTGAGGGTGAGGTGCGTCATCTCAGCCATGGTTCGAAAGCCGCATCGGCCCCTCGGATCCGCGGAGCATCCGCGACAGCGTCACGTCCGGCATGCCACGTCCTCGAACACGGGCTTGTCCGTCGCGAACGCCGCCTCCGGCACCGCGAAGCTGTCGAGGCCCTGGCCGTAGCGGTCCTGCAGGTAGGTCTCGGTGCGCCGCTCCATCGCCCGGTCGGACTCGACGGTGAGCGCGAGGGACCGGCCCGCGCGCCAGTCCACGACCTGCCCGTCCTCGACGATGACGTGGCCGTCCTTGAGCACGAACTTCGCCGCGGTGAACATCGCGGTCCGGTCCGGGTCGTCGCGGTAGATCGCGATGTCGGCGCGGCCCCCGGCGCGCAGATGCCCGCGGTCGTCGAGCCCGAGGAGCTTGGCCGGTCCCGAGCGGGTGAGCTGGGCGATCTCCGAGAAGGTGTACTCGCGCTCGATCGTGGCGATCTCCGAGCGCTCCTTCACGATCCCCGGCAGCGTCGCGATCTCGCGGTCGCGCGCCTCCTTGTCCATCAGCAGGTGGATGATGCGCGGGTACTGGGTGAAGGGACCGCCGTTCGGGTGGTCGGTGGTGAGGATCGTGCGCTCGGGGTCGCCCGACAGCAGCATGATCTCAAGGCCGATCGCCCATTGCAGCGAGCTCGTCGGACCCTTCGGCCGGTAGAGGAACGGCACCACGCCGCCGCCCTCCGCGTCGCCCGCGTTCAGCACCCACTTCTTGGGCTTGGCGCCCTTGCGGCCGCCGAACTGGCGCAGGATGTCGAGCGAGACGGTGACCGTCTGGCCGAACACCACCTGCCCGATGTCGAGGCTCGCCTGCGGGTTCGTCATCATGGCGTCCACGATGCGCCTTGCCGCCGAGCGGAAGCCGCCGGTCATCGGGTTCTCGGGATCCGAGACGCCGTAGGCGTAGAACTGGGCGTGCGCGAAGTGGATCCGCCGCCCCTCCGCCGCGTCGAGCGTCGCGACGAGCGAGTCGTCGGCGCCGGGAAGCCCCAGGTTGTTGCAGTGGACGTGCAGCGGGTGCGGCACGCCGATCTCCTCGACCGCGTCGAGGAGCGCGCCCATGATCTTGCGGGTGGACAACCCGTAGCAGGGGATCTCGTCGTCGAGGCTGAGCTTGAGCGCGCCGTCCTTGAAGGCCGAGGCGCCGCCCGCGTTGATGCACTTGACCCCTAAGCCCCGCGAGGTCGCGACGTTCAAGGCCACGAGGTCGCGCACGGCCGCCCTGCCCTCGCCGTCCCGCAGGATCTGCAGGAGGTGGTCGTCGTTGCCGAGCACGGTGAGCGCGCCGCGGTCGAGCAGCGGGATGTCGGCGAGTTCGAGCTGGGTCGCGAGCGCGTGGACCGGCGGCATCGCCGGCTCGACGGCCGTGGTGTAGCCCATCCGCGCGTAGGTGGCGCCGATCCAGCCGGCCGCACCCCCCGCGTGCGCGAAGGGATGGCCCTCGGGCGCCGCCTCGCTGACGTAGAGCTCAGGCAGCAGCAGGCGCGAGGTGACGACGTTGCCGCCCGCGATGTGCGAGTGCACCTCGACGCCACCCGCCATCACCACGCAGCCGGCGGCGTCGAGGGTCTGGTCGGGTTTGCGGTCGCTCGGCGGCGCGACGATGCGGCCGTCCTCGACCCAGACGTCGCCCACCGCGTCGCGGCCGGCGGTCGGATCGACGACCCGGCCGCCCTGGATCCGGATCAGCATCAGGCGTCCTCACTGTTCGCGACGGCCGCCGCGATGCGCGCGATGATGTCGGCGGCGGTGGGCAGGTCTGCGCCCTGCTCGGGGGCGCGGTAGCTCAGGCCGGCGCGGCCCTCGTTCCAGAGCACGCCGCCGGTCTCCCGGCCGGGCTCGCCCACCCGGATCACCACCTCGGCGAGGTCGGGCGCGGCGTCCGCGCCGACCAGCGCCACGGTGGGCAGGGTCTTCAGCCACGTGGGCCGCGGGGTCGGCAGGCTGGCGAGCCAGAGCGCGGCGTCGGCCTCGCCGGCCCGCGCCTGCCGGTCGGCGTCGAAGCGCCAGGGATCCTGCTCCGGCACGCGCCGGCCGAAGCCGACGCGGGTGGCCTGCCCCGTGGTCCAGGCCGCGACCTGGAGGGCGGCGCGGTCCTGGGTGCCGTCGCTGACCGAGAGCGCGAAGCAGCGGGTGGACTCGTTGAGGTCCATCGCCAGCCCCTGCAGCATCTCGATGCCGAGCGTGCCGAGCTCGCCCGGATCGTACAGCACGGCGCCGTAGAGCGCGGAGGCCATCGCCCGGGCGGTCTCCGCCATCCCGGCGTCGGAGGTCATGTGGCCGCGGGCATGCGCCCGCAGATGCGCGATCTGGACCGCGAGATCCTGGTTGCTCCGGAGATGGTGGATGCTGCGCTCCGCGCCCGCGGCGCGCCCGCGGACCGGCTTCGTCCCGCGCAGCCGCTCGACGAGCGGGCTCTTGAGGGGAGCCTCGCCCACCACGAGCACCGCGTCGGCGCGGCCCGCCACCTCGGCGGGCGGCGCCTGCATCGCGCCGACCCGGGCCAGCGCGCCGAGATCGGCGTAGGTCGCGTCCCCGCCCGCGGTGTCGACCGATGCGCCGATGCGTCCGGCGAGATCGTAGGCGGCGCGGATCGCCGCCACCTCGGCGTTGAGGCCGGCGAAGACCGGCGCGTGCGCGGACGACAGGAGCCGTGCCGCCGCCATCACGGCGGCGTCGGCGTCGGTCGCCCCACCCTTGACCCAGGCTGCCATCCACCCTCGCGTGTTTTATCGTTGGGCCGCGCGCATCGCAGGCTGTCGCTGCGCGGGGGCGGTCGCCTAAGACCGATGCCGCCGGGCCGCGCGGTCGGGCCCGGCGTGCCGGAATGGCCTGCCCGCCGGACGGGCCGCGCCCCTGGTCAGACCACGGCGCAACCTCTGGCGGACGGCATCCGGGCCGCCTCGCGGTCAGGTTTGCATCGCGCGGCCCCGGCAGGCAAGGCCCCAGCGCGCCGAATCGCATCGCGAGGCCCGCCGGTTGCCCGGCGGGCGCCCGCATGGGAGAAGCCGGCGCCCGCCGATCGGGGCCTGTCTTCGGAACCCGTCCACGGAACCCGTCCACGGAACCGCCGGGCGGCGCGGGCGCTCTAGCCAGACCACGCGACGAGCCGAGGAGAGACCGGGTGCCCGAACTGCCGAGCCGGAGCGAGCCCGCGGCGGGACCGGCGACCGCCGTCACGGTCGAGGCCCCGGCCCGGCTGCATTTCGGCTTCCTCGACCTGCACGGGGGCCTCGGGCGCCGCTTCGGCAGCATCGGGCTCGCCATCGACGCGCCCGCCCTCAGGCTCACCGCCGAGCCCGCGCCCGAGCCATGCGCCGAGGGGCCGGAGGCGGAGCGGGTTCTCGGCTACATCCGGGCGGCCGCCGCCCATCTCGGGGTGGGCGCGGGCGTGCGGATCCGGGTCGCGGAGGCGATTCCCGCCCATGCGGGCTTCGGCTCGGGCACGCAGCTCGCGCTCGCGGTCGCCGCGGGCCTGGCCCGGCTGCACGGCCGGCCTTTCGCGCCGGAAGACTTTTCCAACGCCCTCGACCGCGGCAACCGCTCGGGCGTGGGCCTGTGCGCCTTCACGGAGGGCGGGCTGATCGTCGATGGCGGCCGCGACGCGACCGGCGCCCCGCCCCCGGTCGTCGCCCGCCTGCCCTACCCCGAGGCGTGGCGGGTGGTGCTGATCCTCGACGCGGGGATGACCGGCGTGCACGGCGCCCGCGAGGTCGAGGCGTTTCGCGATCTCCCGCGCTTCCCCGAAGCCCAGGCCGCCGAGATCTGCCGGATCGTGCTGATGCAGGTGCTGCCGGCCGCCGTCACCGCCGAGCCCGAGGCCTTCGGCGCGGGCATCACGACGATCCAGCGGCTCGTCGGCGACCATTTCGCCCCCCACCAGGGCGGCCGCTTCGCCAGCCCCGCGGTGGCGCGGGCGCTGGCCCGGGTGGCCGAGGCCGGGGTGGCCGGCTACGGGCAATCCTCCTGGGGTCCGACCGGCTTCGCGCTGGTGCCGAGCGAGGGGCAGGCGCGGGCGCTGGTGGCCGACCTGGAGGCGGCGCTGCCGGGCGCGGGGCTGCGCTACGTCGTGGCCCGGGGACGGAATACGGGCGCGACGGTGACGGGCGGGGAGGGCCCCGCTCCTCTCCGGGCTTGACCCGGCCCCCGCCTTCGGTCTTCGCAAGGCAGGCGCACGCGCCCACCAAGAACGAGGAGACGACCATGGCCCGCTCGATCCTGCACATGCTCACGCCGCTCAAGCACATGAGCCCCTTCGACGTGAACATGGCGATCGATGCGGGCTTCGAGACCATCGTCACCTACACGGACGTGACGCTGCCGGACGTCGTCTCGCTGACCCAGGACTCGATCTTCTCCCGCGCCCCCGAGGACGGCGTGCGCACGGGCTTGTTCATCGGCGGCAAGAACGCCGAGGACGCCCTCGACATGGTGGACCGGGCGAAGAAAGCCTTCGTGCCCCCCTTCGCCAACCACATCTTCGCCGACCCCGCCGGCTCCTTCACCACGGGCGCCGCGATGGTGGCGCAGGTGGCGCGCGCGCTCCGCCAGCGGCACGGCACCGATCTCAAGGGCAAGCGCATCGTGATCTTCGGCGGCGCCGGCGTCGTCGCCTACGTGGCGGCGGTGATCGGGGCGCTCGAAGGGGCCAAGACCGTGCTCGTCGGCCACGACGGCGAGGAGCGCGTCTCGAAGATCGCCTTCACCATGAAGTGGCGCTTCGGCATCGAGGTCGGCGCCGTCGACGGCACCGCGCCGGAGGACCGGCGCCGGGCGATTGCCGATGCCGACGTGATCCTCTCGGCCGGGCCCGCCGGCATCCCGATCCTCTCGGCGGAGGATCTCGAATCCGCGCCCAAGCTCCTCGTCGCCTCCGACGTCAACGCGGTGCCGCCGGCCGGCATCGCGGGCATCGACGTGAACGCGGTCGATGTGCCCCTGCCGACGGGCAAGGGGATCGGCATCGGCGCGCTCGCGGTCGGCAACGTGAAGTACCAGACCCAGTGCCGCCTGTTCCGCCGCATGCTCCAGGCCGACCAACCGCTCTGCCTGGATTTCCGCGACGCCTACGAACTCGCCGTCGAGGTGACGGGCTGAGCGGGGACGACCGAGCGACGATCTCCCTCCCCCCTCCGCGGGGGGAGGGAGGATCACGCCCGTGACCGACGCCATCCTGATCGCCGCCCAGTCCGGACGGGCGCTGGCCGAGGCTGCCCGGCGTGCGGGCCTGCGCCCGCTCGTGGCCGACCTGTTCGGGGACGCCGATACCCTCGCGCTGGCCGAGGCCTACCGCCCCCTGCCCGGCCGCTTCGGCGCGGGACGGCTCGGCGGGACGGTGCTCCTCGACGCCCTCGACGATCTCGCGGCGGCGGCCGGTACCCGGCCCATCGGCGCCGTGCTCGGCAGCGGCTTCGAGGACGCGCCCGACCTGATGGCGGCGATCCACGCGCGCCACGGCCTGCTCGGCGCCGCGCCCGACGCGGTCGCCGCCCTGAAGGATCCGTTCCGCCTCGCCGCGCTCTGCGCGGAGCTCGCCGTCCCGCACCCGGCGGTCGCGGTGGAGCCGCGGCCCGACCCGGCGAACTGGCTGGTCAAGCGCGTCGGCGGCTCGGGCGGCAGCCATATCCGCCGGGCGGGGCGGGGCCGGGCCCCGCCGGGCGCCTATTTCCAGGCCCGGGTGCCGGGCCGGCCGCACGCCCTGAACGTCCTCGGCGACGGGCGCGGGATCCGCGTGCTGGCGCTGACCGAGCAGTGGTGCGCCCCCTCCCCGCTCCGCCCGTTCCGCTACGGCGGCGCGCTCGCCCGCGGCGCGGCCGAGCCCTCGTCCGTCCCCCCGGACATCGCCGCGGAGATCGCGGGCGCCGTCGCCCGGCTCGTCGCCCGCACGGGCCTGCGCGGGCTGGCCAGCGCCGACTGCCTCGTCGCCGCGGAGGGCTGGTGGCTCACCGAGATCAACCCGCGCCCCGGCGCCACCCTCGACGTGCTCGACCGGCGCGCGACCCCGCTCATCCTCGCCCATCTCGCGGCGAGCCGCGGAGGCATGCCGCCGCCCGATTCGCAACCGGCAGATGCGGCAGCCGCCGAGATCTGTTACGCGGACCGGGACCTCGCGCCCGTGCCGGCCCACGCCTGGCCGGACCACGTGCGCGACCGCCCCCGCGCCGGCACCACGGTGCGGCGGGACGCGCCGCTCTGCACCGTGCTCGCCACGGGCGCGGACGCGGCGGAGACCAGAGAAACGCTGCGGGCGCGGGCGACGGCGTTGCGGACCGCGCTCGCGCAGGAGGAAGCCCCCGGATGAGCACCCAGTACCCGAGCCTCAACGCGCTGAGCGCCCCCCTGGTCGAGCGCTTCGTCGCCGACGCGGGCCTGCTCCGGCTCGACGTCCGCCAGGAGCCCGGCGGCGCCCGCATGGTCGATGCCGGCGCCAGCGCCCGGGGCTCGATCGAGGCGGGCCGGCGCATCGCCGAGATCTGCCTGGGGGGCCTCGGCACCGTGAGCATCAGCCCGACCGGGCCGATCGCCGCCTGGCCGAACTCGGTGGTGGTGCACGCCGCCGACCCCGTGCTCGCCTGCCTCGGCAGCCAGTACGCGGGCTGGAGCCTCGCGGACGAGACGGGCGATTCCGGTTTCTTCGCCCTCGGCTCGGGGCCCGGCCGCGCGGTCGCGACCGTCGAGGAGCTCTACACCGAGCTCGGCTACAAGGATTCGGCCACGCACACCGCCCTGGTGCTGGAGGCCGCGGGCGGTCCCCCGGCGAGCGTCGTCGCCAAGGTGGCGGAGGCCACGGGCGTCGATCCTCAGAACCTCACCTTCATCTTCGCACCGACGCAGTCGCTCGCCGGCGCCACCCAGGTGGTGGCCCGCGTGCTGGAGGTGGCGCTCCACAAGGCCCACACGGTCGGTTTCGACCTGCACGCCATCGTGGACGGCATCGGCACCGCCCCGCTCTCGCCGCAGCACCCGGACTTCATCAAGGCGATGGGGCGCACCAACGACGCCATCATCTACGGCGGCCGGGTCCAGCTCTTCGTGGACGCGGACGACGCCGACGCCCGGCAGCTCGCCGAGCAGCTGCCGTCCACCACCTCGGCCGACCACGGCGCGCCGTTCGCCGACATCTTCTCCCGGGTGAACGGCGACTTCTACAAGATCGACGGCGCCCTGTTCTCGCCCGCCGAGGCCATCGTCACCTCGGTGCGCACCGGCGCCACCTTCCGGGGCGGGCGCCTGGAGCCGACGCTCGTCGAGGCCTCGTTCGCGTAACCGCGCACGCGGTTCCCAGCCGTCGGGCCGGAACCGCACCGCGCCCCCTCTCCCGTGCGGGAGAGGGTTGGGGTGAGGGACGAGAACTCTACGGACAAGGCGCAACGCCGCCGCGGCCAGGGCCAGCCCCATCCGGACAGTTCTCATCCCTCACCCTGTCCCTCTCCCGCTCGGGAGAGGGGACCCGCGCCCCGTTCGGCAAGCGGACGCGGGTCGATGTCCCGAATTTCGGACCCTTCATGCGCATCGGGCTCGCGGCCGACAACGGCACCTGGCACAAGAACCGCCTGCTCGGCGCCTTGCGCGCGCTCGGCGTCGAGCCGGTGCTGTTCTCGCTCGCCGACGTGGCGGTGGTGACCGGCGCCGCCGAGCCGCTGCGCGTGCCGGGCTTTCCCGACGCCCTGCCGGACGGCGTCCTGCTGCGCACCATCGCGGGCGGCACCTTCGAGGCCACCACGATGCGGCTCGGCGTGCTGCACGCGCTGGTGGCCTCCGGCGTCACCGTCTGGAACCACCCGGTCGCGATCGAGCGCTCCGTCGACAAGGCGGCGACCTCGCTCCTCGTCGCGCGGGCCGGCCTGCCGACCCCCGAGACCTGGGTGTTCTCCCGCCGCGAGGCCGCCGCCGACCTCGTCGCCCGCGAGGCGCGGCCGGGCCGGCCCCTGGTGCTCAAGCCCCTGTTCGGCTCGCAGGGCGAGGGGCTGATGCTCGTCGAGCGCCCGGAGGACCTGCCCGACGAGGAGGCCGTGTCCCGGGTCTACTACCTGCAGCGCTACGTGCCGCGCGCCGACGGGCTCTGGCGCGACTACCGGGTCTTCGTCTGCGAGGGCCGGGCGGTGGCCGGGATGATCCGCGAGGGCGACGGCTGGATCACCAACGTGCACCGGGGCGGCCGGCCGCTCGCCTGGGCGATGCCCGCCCGCGCGGCCGAGCTCGCCGAGGCCGCGGCGGCGGCCGTCGGCGTCGACTACACCGGCATCGACCTCGTCGAGGACGGGGCCGGCGGCTACCTCGTGCTGGAGGTGAACTCGATGCCCGCCTGGTCCGGCCTGCAGCAGGTCTGCGAGGCCGACATCGCGACGGCGGTCTGCCGCGGCTTCCTCTCGGCGGTGCGGGGCGCGCACCGCCCGGCGCGGGTGGTCGCCTGATGGGGCTCGCCCCCGCCCTGGTCGCCGCGCTCTACCGGTCGGCCTGCCTCGCCGAACTCGACGCGCTGAAGCCCGGCAACGTCCACGCCTACGCTGCGGGCCACCGCATGGCGGTGGCCGACTTCGTCACGAGCGCCGAGGTCTCGGCCCCCCCGCTCGCCGCCGCGGGCGCCCGGGTCGGGGCCCGGGTGCTCGGCGCCGTCGCCGCCACCATGGAGGCGGTCGGCCAGAACACGAATCTCGGCATCCTGCTGCTCTGCGCCCCCCTCGCCCGCGCGGCCGAGCGGGCGACGAGCGTCGCCGCGGTGCTCGCCGACCTCGACGCGCGCGATTCGCAGGACGTCTTCGCGGCGATCCGCCGGGCCGGTCCCGGCGGCCTCGGGCAGGCCGGGCGCCACGACGTCGCCGAGGCGGCGCCCGCCTCCCTGCTCGACGCCATGGCGGAGGCAGCCCCCCGGGACGCGATCGCCCGCGCCTACGTCACGGATCTCGCCGACATCGACGCGGTCGGGCTGCCGGCGCTCGCCGCCGCGCGGGCGGCGGGGCTCGCGCCGACCTGGTGCACCACCGCCGTCCACCTCGCCTACCTCGCCGCGGTGGAGGACAGCCACGTCCGGCGCAAGCACGGGCCCGCGGTCGCCGCCGCGGTGCGGGCGGAGGCCGAGGCGCTCCGGGCCGGGCTCGATCTCGGCGCCGCGCCGGTCGCGGCGCTCCTCGCCTTCGACCGCGACCTGAAGGAGCGCGGCATCAATCCGGGCACCAGCGCCGACTTCACGGTCGCGACCCTGTTCGCCGACGCCCTGCGCACGGCGCGCGCAGGGGGGCACGCAGGGCTGCACGCAGGAGCGCGAGAGGGCATCCCGGCGGCCCGCGATAACGCGGATGGGACTTGACGGCGCGCCCCGTTTGTCCCTTGCAATCCGTGCCCGCCGGCCCCGGCCGGCCCGCGCAAAGATTTATCGATTTCAGCGCCTTGCCCAGGGTTGTGACAGGCAGGGCCCCGCTGTAGGGTCCGCGCCGCTATCCGGGCAAACCGGTGCGGCCCCACGAGGCGCCGCGCGTCGCAAACAAGGATGGCTCCCCGGCTGCGGCACTGCCCCAGGCCGCGGCCTTAAACTTGGATTTCCAGGGAGAGACCCCGAATGGCGAAGATCACCAAGGTTCAGGTCGGCGAGGCTCTCGTCGGCGACGGCAACGAGGTCGCCCACATCGACCTCATCATCGGACCGCGCGGCTCGCCGGCCGAGACCGCCTTCTGCAACGGCCTCGTGAACAACAAGCACGGCTTCACCAGCCTGCTCGCGGTCATCGCGCCGAACCTGCCGTGCAAGCCGAACACGCTGATGTTCAACAAGGTCACCATCAACGACGCCCGTCAGGCCGTCCAGATGTTCGGCCCCGCCCAGCACGGCGTCGCCAAGGCCGTGCAGGACTGCGTCGCCGAGGGCATCATCCCCGCCGACGAGGCCGACGACCTCTACATCCTGGTCGGCGTGTTCATCCACTGGGAGGCGGCCGACGACGCCAAGATCCAGCAGTACAACTACGAGGCCACCAAGCTCTCGATCCAGCGCGCCGTGAACGGCGAGCCGAAGGCTTCGACGGTGACCGAGCAGCGCAACTCGGCGTCGCACCCCTTCGCCGCGAACGCTTAGATCGGGGACAGTCCTGGGCAGAGCGCGCCTCCGCCCGCACCGCGGGGCCTGCTCCAGCGACTGGCATCCATCTTCCTCGGCCGCTAGGGCGAGGCCTCGAAACGGGACGGCGGGAGCCGTCCCGTTTTTCGTTTCCGCGGGCCCTCTCGGGCTGTCCCGCGCGGGTCAGGGCACCACGCGGCCGACCGCGGTCTGGGGTGCGCTGAACGGGGCGAGCGGCAGGTCGCAGAAGCAGCGGGCGCCCAGCGGGCGCGGGCCCGGCAGCGGGCAGGAGAAGGGCTGCGGGCCGGTCAGGCCGCGCTGGACCGCGTCGCAATTGTATCCCACGGCCCGGCGCGGCGGTGGCGGCGCGTAGGGGCGCTCCTCGTAGTAGCCCCGCCGCGGCGGCCCGTCATAATATTGCGCCTGCGCGCTCCCGGCCGCCAGAAGTCCGGCGAGCACGCCCGCCGCCAGCCTCAATCCGCGGATCTGCCGCATGGCTCTCTCTTGCTCCTGCACCGGCGGGATCGCCGGGTCCGGGACCCGTCTTCGCGGCAATGCGGGCGAAAGTGCGGGCGAAAGTGCGGGCGCAGGTGCGCGCGGACGGGGGGCCCGACGCGGAACGGCCCGCCGCGGAGGACCGGGCGGGCCGTCGATGGCGGGCGCTCGCGCCCGAACCGGTCGGAAGGGCCGCGCGGGGCACGGCCTCCGGGCTCAGTAGCCCGACTTCTCGGCGGTGTTCTGGGCGGCGTGCTGCGCGTCCTGGGCAGTCTGCTGCGCGGCGCTGGCACCCTGCTCCATGGCCTTGCGGGCCTGATCGGCGCCCTCCTGCATGGCGCTCTTGGCGCGCTCGGCGCCCTGCTGCATCGCGCTCTGGGCGAGGCCGCTGAACTCCTTGGCCTGCGACTGGATCGCCGCGAACTGGCTGCGGACGAACTCGGCCTGGTGCTGCATCGCCTCCTGCAGGTCGCGCGAGCGCACGAGCTTCTGGGCGAGGTCGAAGGCGGCGTTCACGTTCTGCTCGGCGTACTCGAAGCCGCGGGCGGAGACGTCCTGCGCGTTGGTCCGGGCGAGCTCGGCCGAGCCCTGCACGCTGTCGGCGGTGCGGCGGGCCGCGCCGATGAAGCTGTCGAACGCCTTGCGCGCCTGCTCGACGCTCTTCTCGGCGAAGTCGCGCATCTCGGCGGGCACTTCGTAGGTCGGGTTGGTGTTCATGTCGTCTCCTCTCGTTCGCGCCCGCAGGACGCCCTGCAAGGACGCATTGTGCAGTGCACAAATAGCACGTGCGGCGCCGAATGCCAGCCCCCGACGCCACCTTGTCGGCGCCATTAAGGTTGACATGGCCTAAACGTGTGACGCGACATTGAAGTGTCCAGCGGGCGGCCCGCCCGCGGCGCTAAGAAAGACTGCCGACGTCAGGCTTTTGCCGTTAAACGGGTCCGGATGGCCGGGGGCGCAGGGTTGAACGACAGGGAAAGCAGCGGCTCCGGGTCGGCATCCGCGCCGGAGGACGGCGATTCGGGCACGATCCGGGACATGAACTGGGACGTGGGTTCGGACATGGGCTCGGACTTGGGTTCGGACGCGGCCCGGAACGGCGCGGCGGGCCCCGCCGACATCCGCCTCGTGCTCGCGGAGGATGGTGCGCGGGTGCTGCACGCGACGCCGGGCGCGGGCGCGCTGCTGCGCGCGCTCGCGCCGGCGGGCACGCTCCCGTCCGCCCTCGCCCGGCAGATCCGGTCCGGGAGCGGTGCGGGCGCTCGGATGCTGCGCCTGCGGCTCGACCCGCGCGGGATCGCCCCGCCGACCCTCTGCCGCACCCTGCCCGGACGGAGCCCGGACGGGCGCGCTCTGATCCTGCTCGCCGTGATCGGACCGCTTCCGGCCCTGCGCACCGCGCCCGCGCCGAGCGACCGCCCGGCTGAACCGCTGGCCGAACCCCCGGCCGCCCCCGAAGGTCCGGCCGACCCACGCGACGCGGATCGCGACCCCGCACCCGTCGCGCGGGCCGCCCCCGACCCCGATGTGCCGGCCGACCCCGCATCGGCTGCGCCGCGCCCGGGCGACCGGGTCCTCTGGCGCAGCGACGCCGAGGGCGCGCTCACGCAGCTCTCCGGCGGCGGCGCGCTCGCCGGCCTCGTCGGCGCGTCCTGGGACGCTCTCGCCGCGTCGGGCCGGCTCGGCGAGGCGGGGTCCTTCCTCGACGCGCTGGCGCGGCGCCGGACCTTCCGCGGGCTCGGGGTGGTGCTCGTGCTCGACGGCGTCTCGGTCGCCGCAGACCTGTCGGGCGCGCCCCTCGGCCGGGCGGGGCAGGCCTTCCAGGGCTACGGCGGCTTCGGCATCGTGCGCGCCGTCGAGGCGCGGGAGGTCGGCCGCCCCGCTGAGACCGGCGTCGATGCGGCCCTGACCGGGACCTGCGCGCTTCCGGAGGCCGGATCCTCCGAGGCCGGAGGCGCGGCGGAGGCTCCGGATCCGGCCGATGCCCGCCCCGAATCCGCGCTCGCCGGGGCGCCCGCATCCCCCGCAACCGCGCCGCCGCAGGCCGCTCCCCTCGCCCCGCCCTACCCGCTGGCGCCGCCCTTCGGGCGCGGCCTGGGCGCGGATCCGGTCACGATGGCCACGATGGCCGCGCCGCTCCTCGCCGCATGGCTCCAGCAGGACTGGTTCGGTCCGCCCGCCCGGCCGGCCGCGCGGGCGCCCGCCCCCGGACCCGAGGCTTTGCCCGACGCTTTCCCCGCGGCGGGCGTCCCGCCCGAGCCCGAAGGCGTGCTGGAGCAGGATGTCGCGCCCGAGCCGGAGTTCCCGTCCGAGCATGCGCCCGGGCCGGACCTCGTCTCGGAAGCGGACCCGGCCCCGGAAGCGGAAGCGGATTCCGTGCCGGAGCCGGATCTCGCGCCGGAGCCCGAGGCCCCCGCATCCGCCCTCACGGTCAGCGAGCACGACGCCTTCCGGGAGATCGCGCGGGCGCTCGGCGTGCGCTACGCGGGCGACGCGGCGGACGACGCGGCCGAGGCGGCGTCCGCCGACCCGGCCGGGCGGGGCGCGGTGGTGCCCTTCTCGTTCGCCGCGGCCCGGTCCGAGCCGGAGCCTTCGGCGCTGCTCGACGGGGTGCCGGGACCGCTCCTGCTCCACCGCGGGCCCGAGATCCTGGCGGCCAACCGGGCCTTCCTCGACCTCGCGGGCTATCCGGACCTCGCCGCGCTCCGGACGGCGGGCCTCGCGCGGCTGTTCCCCGATCCGCTGCCGGAGCCGGGCCGGACGCCGCCCCCGGAGGGCGCGGTGCGTATCCTGGAGACCCGCGGCGGCACCCGGCGGACGGTCGCGCTCGCGCGGGGCGCGATGCCGTGGTCCGGCGGTCCCGCGGACAGCCTCCTGCTCCGCCCGCTCGCGGATGACGCCGAGGGAGCGCCCGGGGGAGCGCCCGGGGGAGCGCCCGAGGCGGCGCCCGTGCCGGCATCCGCGATGGTGTCCGGAACGGCGGTCCGCCCGCCTGCCCCGGTGCCCGACCGGGACGTCGAGCCCGACGCGGACGCGCTGCGCGCCGTGCTCGACGCGGTGGCGGAGGGCGTCGTCGTGGCCGACGCGGCGAGCCGGGTCCTGGCGCTCAACCGGGCCGCCGCGGACCTCCTCGACCGCGACCCGCGCGCGGCGCTGGGCGCGGCGCTGGACGACCTCGTCCCGCCTGATCTGGCAGGTGCCCTCGCAGGTGCCCTCGCCAGCGCCCTGGCGGAGCCGGACGGGCGCTCCGTCGCGATCGCGGAGCGCGGCCTCGCCGTGCGGGCCGCGGTCCTGGGCGGCGGGCGGCGGGCGCTGCTGCTGCGGCCCGCGCCGGAGGCGCCGCGGTCCGACGGGCCGGGCTTCGTGGCGCGTTTCCTCACCCAGCTCGACCGCGAGATCCGTGCCCCGCTCACCGGCATCCTGGGCTTTGCCGACGTGATGCTGAAGGAGCCCTACGGGCCGCTGGGCCATGCCCGCTACCGCTCCTACCTCAACGACGTGCGCTCCTCGGGCGAGCAGGTGCTGGGGCTGGTCGCCGACCTCGTCGATCTCGCCACCGTCGAGACCGGAGGGCTGCCCCTGAGCCGGCGCCCGCTCCCGCTCAACGACCTCGTCGCGGCCTGCGTCGCCGAGATGCAGGCCGAGGCCGCCCGCGGCCGCATCGTGCTGCGCACGAGCTTCGCCGAGGATCTGGCGCCGCTGGAGGCCGACGAGCCGTCGCTGGCACGTGCCGCGCGCCTCGTCATCGGCAACGCGATCCGGCTCACCGGTGCGGGCGGGCAGGTCATCGTCTCGACGAACCCGGCCGAGCGCGGTGCCGTGGCGCTGCGCGTGCGCGACACCGGGACGGGGATGAGCCCGGAGGAGATCGCCTTCGCGCTGGAGCCGTTCCGCGGCGGCCGTCCCGAGTCCGGCGGCCCCGACGGGGCCCCTGCGGCCGGGGGCGGGGCCGGGGGCGGTCTCGGCCTGCCGCTGAGCAAGGCGTTGGTCGAGGCCAACGACGGCCGCCTCTCCATCTCCAGCCGCAAGGACGAGGGCACCCTGGTCGAGATCCTCCTGCCGGGCCGCGCGGCCCGGCGGGCCTGAGGGGCGCCCGCCCGGGCTGCCCGGTCCCGGCTCAGCCCCGGATGTCGGCCTGCCGCGCTGCGACCACGGCGAAGAGGTCGGCGAGGGCGGCCAGGCTCGCCGCCTGGACCTGTCCGGCCGGGACGACCGACCCGTCCGGCGCGGGCAGGTCGCGGGTGGCGGTCGCCGAGGCGACCACGGTCGGGCGGAAGCCCAGGCTGAAGGCGCTGCGCGCGGTGGAGTTGATGCACATGTGCGTCATGAAGCCTGCCAGCACCACGTCCTTCACGCCCGCCGCCTCCAGCCGCGCCTGAAGGTCGGTGCCGACGAAGGCGCTCGGGTAGGCCTTCGTGATCACCGGCTCGCCGGCCCGCGGGGCGACCTCGTCGCTGATCCGGCCGATCGGCGCCCTGACGTCGTAGGGCGAGCCCGGCCCGGCATCGTGCTGGATGTGGAGGACGGGGATGCCGGCCTCGCGCGCCCGCGCCAGCAGGGCGGCGGCCTCGCGGAGCGCGGGCTCGACGCCGTCGAGCCGCATCACGCCCTCGCGGTAGGTGTTCTGCAGGTCGACCATCACGAGGGCGGAGCCCCCGAGCGGTGCGGGCTCCGGGTCGAGGCCGGAGAGGCCCCGCAGGGTGACGAGATCCGACATGCCGCTTCTCCCTTCGCGACCGATGCGTTCGCTCGGGCACCGGTGTCGGGGCGGGACCCTATCACCGGCCGCCCGGACGACATCCTGACTATAGGTGCAACGGGGCGCCAGGGCTTCGTTCCGGCGCGCGCATGCGCCCCGTCCGCTTCCGGCACGGGGGCGGACTCGGCAGGCGCGAGTTTGGCAGGGGCGGACCTGGCGCTCTGGAGGAACGAGGCGCCGTACAGGGCGAGGGCGGCGATGAGGACGAGCGAGAGCGTCAGGCGCATGGAAGCCTTTTCGAGCCGGGCTTCGGGTGGCACGCGCGGGCCCCATCGTCCCGCTGGACCGGCCTCAGCCGCGGCGGACGACGCTCCGGCCGGCCGCGCGCGACGGCTGGGACCGGGCGGGTCCGCTCACGCCGACGGCTTCGGACCGGGCTTCGGACGGCGCGGCGCGCTCCTGCGGTGGTCGTCGGCCTTGCGCGGGTCCGGCTTGTTGGCGAGGAGCCGCTTCACGCGCTCGTTGAAGTCGTCCGTCGAGACGGATGTCGCCCGGCCTGTACTGGGTGTGCGTGCCATGTCCGGCCTCCATCGGCGCCCAAGGCACAGGATTGCGCGGAGGGAACGATTGTAGGTGGTCGCATGGACTCGGCTTTACGAGGCCGGGTCCGTAATAAAACCGTCTGAAACATGCGTTTCATCAGGATGCGAGGGTGATCTCACCTTCGCGCATCACGCGCTCGCCGGCCGCGGACTTGACGCGGTACGAGACCTCGCCCGTGCGATCCTCCGGCATCAGGCGCACCACGACGAAGAGGGCGCCCGGGACGCTCGCGGGCTCCGCGTAGCCGATCCGGGACTGCCTGACGTGCTGACCGACCTTGAACTTATGGGACATCGGACCTCCTCGAGGATCTCGGTTGAAGAGGCGCCGGGCCCCTTCAGCGGCGGGCCTTGGCCTTCCGGGCGGCGAAGCGCGCGTCGCGGGCGGCCTTCTGGGCGGCGGCGAGCTGCGCCTGCTGCTCGGCGCGCTCGGCGGCCAGGCGTGCGACTTCGGCGGCCTGGCGCTCCAGCGCGGCGGCTTCCTCGGCCGCGCGGCGGGCCTCGGCTGCCTGGCGCGCCGCCTCCCGCTCCGCCATCCGGACCTCGCGGGCCTGAACGACCGACCGGCGGGCCGCCTGCCGCGCGAGGACGGCCGGGTCGTCGGCCCCGGGCCGGGCCCGGAGACGGGCGATGGTCGCCTCACGCGCCTTGGCGGCTGCGGCGAGACGATCGACGAGCTGGTTCTCTTTGAATTGACCCATGTGGACTCCCTGGACGGGCCGCACCCGCGGCGGATGGGAAAGCCCGGGAGGCCGCTCCGGTCGAAGCGGCCTCCCCGGCGTCGGTCCCGCCGAGACGAGGCTCGGGCGGAACGCGGGCCTGCCTCAGGCGGCCTTCAGGTTTCCGGCCGACTGCTTGCCGGTGCGGCGGTCTGTCTCCATCTCGAAGGAGATCCGCTGGCCCTCGCTGAGGGTCTGCATGCCCGACCGCTCGACGGCCGAGATGTGCACGAAGACGTCCTTGCTTCCGTCCTCGGGCTGGATGAAGCCGAAGCCCTTGGTGCCGTTGAACCACTTCACGGTGCCGATGTTCATGGGAATGCCTCTGGTCTGGATGTTGGTCTGGGTGTCTGGTCGGATCGTCGATGCGCTCCGGCGACCGTAGGGTCAGCCGATGGCGGCCAGCACGATCCTGCGCAGTTCTTCGCGGGTCAGGCCGCAGGATTGGGGGCTCCACGGCGCGGGGCCGAAGACGGGCCGCACGGCAGCCTGCGGACGGAGCTGTGCCGTCGCGGGCTTCGGATCAGGAATGGGATGCATGCATGTCCATGGGCCGTGTCGGCTCTGGGCGCGGCACGGCGGGCGTATTTCGGAGCGTTGCACGACGCGGCGTGCAGCGGGCGCGCTGCGGTTCGTGCAGCGATCAAACGTCGATGAAAGCGGAAAACCGGACTCGGCGCTCGATCAAGAGCAAGAGAGCGGGCCGACAGGATCTGGTCCGATGCATCGATACGTACAGATCTGCGGCCGAATTATCAAGCGAAATTTCAGAAACACGCCGCCTTTTATTTGTTTTTCGCCATCGGAGCCGGCTGAATTTCAGCGGTTTCCGCGTTGGAAATCAGGCGCGTGGGCCCATCCATCGGTTCGGATCCGACAGCCCTCGTCCTCCCGCATTGTCCGCAGCGGGGTCGTGTGGGGGCTGCCGGTCAGGCCGCGCCCGTCTCGGCCAGAATCCAGGCGAGCGTGCCGGGATCGGCCGCCTCCACAGGCAGGTGCAGGATGATCGGCGTCTCGTAGGGGTGGCGCGCCTTGAGCGCCGCCGCGAGTTCCGGCCCCAACCCCTCCCGGCTCTTCACCAGGGCGACGACCTCCGCGCCCCGCTCGACCGCGCCCTTCCAGGCGTAGACCGAGCGCATCCCCGGCAGGACGTTGACGCAGGCGGCGAGCCTGTCGCGCACGAGGCTCTCGCCGACGTCGAGCGCCGTCTCGGCATCGGCGAACGTGGTATAGACGAGGAGCGCGCGCTCCATGCTATGGCTCTCCGCAGAGGATGGAGCCGGGATTGAGGCGAGCCGGCGCGCCGGCGTCAACCCGGGGATGAGGGTGGATCCGACGCGCATGCGCTTCCAGAAGATCGCCTTCATCGCGAGCCCGACCCCGGATGCGCGCGAGGCCGCCGACACCCTGATGCGGCGCTACGACAACGTGCCCCCCGAGGAGGCCGACGTGGTGGTGGCGCTCGGCGGCGACGGCCTGATGCTGCAGGCGCTGCACCGGTTCATGGACGGCGCCAAGCCGATCTACGGGATGAACCGCGGCACGGTCGGCTTCCTGATGAACGAGTACCGGCGCGACGACCTCCTGGAGCGCCTGGAGGCGGCCCACCGCAGCGTGATCCATCCCCTGCTGATGGAGGCGCACGACACCGAGGGGCGCAGCCACACCGCGCGGGCGATCAACGAGGTCTACCTGCTGCGCCAGACCCACCAGACCGCCAAGCTGAAGATCGCGATCGACGGCCATGTCCGGCTGGAGGAACTGATCGCCGACGGCGTGCTCTGCGCCACCGCCGCGGGCTCGACCGCCTACAATTTCTCCGTCGGCGGCCCGATCCTGCCGCTCAACGCCAAGCTGCTCGCGCTGACCCCGATCTCGGCCTTCCGCCCCCGGCGCTGGCGCGGCGCGCTCCTGCCCGACTACGCCCGCATCCGGGTCGACGTGCTCGACGCCGCCCACCGTCCCGTGGCGGCGGTGGCCGACCACACCGAGTTCCGCCGGGTCTGCACCGTCGAGACCTGGCTCGACCGGGGAACCGAGCTCGTCCTGCTGCACGATCCCGGCCACAGCCTCGACGAGCGCATCCTGCGCGAGCAGTTCGGCTGACATCGTCGCGATCGGGTCTCGTTAACCCTCGATCTTTGCGGAGTGTTGAGCCGCCCGTGGCCAGTCTCGGCGACCAGACGCCGAAGGCCGCGCCCATGAACATGCACATGAACATGCATCCGACCTTCCTCGACCCCCAGCCGACCGCGTCCGCGCCTGCCGGCCTGCGGGCGGTCGCCGACGGGCTCGGCTACGCCTCGGACTGGAACTGGGCCTGGGAGAACTACAAGCCGATGGTGCTGGCGCTGGCGAAGGCCCACGGCCTGCGCCGCCACCTCGAGATCGGCGGCGGGCGCGACCCGCTCTTCACGCCGGACGAACTCGGGGCTCACGGTCTCGCGGTCACGCTCAACGACATCTCCGAGCACGAATTGATGCTGGCGCCCCCGGCCTTCGCCAAGCTCTGCTGCGACATCGCCGCCCCCGACACGGTGGCGACGGTGGGGCGCGAGCGCTTCGACTTCGCCTATTGCCGCATGGTGATGGAGCACGTGCCGGACGTGGCCCGGATGTGGCGCAACGTCCACGACATCCTGACTCCGGGCGGCGTCGCGCTGAGCTTCTTCCCGACCCTGTTCGCGCCGCCCTTCGTGCTCAACGAGCTGATGCCCGAGCGCCTCTCCCGCGCGATCGTCCACACCCTCTTCCCGGACCGGCACGACGACGGCGACAACCCGAAATTCCCGGCCCACTACCATCTCTGCCGCGGCTCCGAGGCACCGCTGGTACCGCTGCTCCGCGAGATCGGGTTCCGCGAGGTGATCGTGCTGCCGTTCTACGGCTACAGCTACTTCTGGAAGATCCCGGTGGTGAAACAGGTCGACGCCGCCTTCACCCGCCTCGCCCGCGCCCGCGACTGGCGCACCTTCACGAGCTTCGCCTACGTGGTGGCGCGCAAGTAGGAGGCTGGCCCCGTGCAGATCGTGCTGGTGGCCGACCACGCCTACATCAACGGCGGTCAGGCCAAGGTCGTGGTGGAGAGCGCGCTGGGGCTGGCCGCCCGCGGGCACGCCGTGACCGTCTTCGCCGCGGTGGGGCCGGCCGACCCCAGGCTCGCGGAAGCCGGCGTGGCGGTGGTGCTCACCGACCAGGCCGACGTGACGAGCACGCACTCGCTCACCCGGTTCGGCGCGCAATGGCTCTGGAACCGCACGGCGGCCGAGCGCCTGCGGGCGTTGCTCTCCGGGCTCGACCCGCGCGCGAGCGTCGTCCACGTCCACGGCTGGGCCAAGGCGCTCTCGCCCTCCGTCGGGCCGGTGCTGCTGGGCTGCGGCCTGCCGGTGGTGTTCACCCTACACGAGTACTACCTCGCCTGCCCGAACGGCGGCTTCTACGACTATCCCGTCTCGGCCCCCTGCCATCGAACGCCCGGCGCCCCGGCCTGCCTCGCGCACAATTGCGACTCGCGCAGCTACGCCCGCAAGCTGATGCGGGTCGGTCGGCACTGGCTGATGCAGGGCACGGGGCTCACCCGGAGCGCCGACGCCATCATCACGATCAGCCACCTGCAGCGGGCCGCGATGGCGCCCTACCTGCCCGCCGACACCCGCTTCGCCGAAGTCGGCAACCCGGTCGACGTGCCCCCGCTCGGACGCCGGTCGGGCGCGCCCGGCGGCTTCGTCTTCGTCGGTCGGATCTCGCCCGAGAAGGGCCCGCTCCTGTTCGCCGAGGCGGCGCGGCGCGCTGGCGTCGCCGCGACCTTCGTGGGCGACGGGCCGCAGGCCGACGAGATCCGGGCGCTCTACCCGGAGGCCCGCATCCTCGGCTGGCGGGCGCCCGCCGAGGTGCACGCCCTGATGCGCGAGGCCCGTGCCCTGGTCTTTCCCTCCGTCTGGTACGAGGGCCAGCCGCTCACCGTGCTGGAGGCGCAGGCGCTGGGCCTGCCCGTCATCGTCAGCGACGTCTGCGCCGGCCGCGAGGCGGTGGCGGACGGGGTGACCGGGCTGTGGTTCCGCTCGGGCGATGCCGACGCGCTCGCCAGAGCCATGCGGCGCCTCGCCGACGACGCCCTGGCGCGGGCGATGTCGGAGGCGGCCTACGACCGCTTCTGGGCCGACCCACTGACCCTCGACCGCCATCTCGACGGGCTGGATCGGGTCTACGCGGAGGTGCTGCGCCGGCCGGTTCCCGCACGGCAGCCGAGCGCGGCGCGGGTCCCCTCTCCCATAGGGAGAGGGACAGGGTGAGGGGTATGAGGCTGCCAGAGGAGGTGCGGTGCTGAACGCGCGTCGATGGCGTGCTCAGGTCTGCAAAGTTATACCCCTCACCCCAACCCTCTCCCTACAGGAGAGGGGGCACGTCGCGGTCCGCGTGCAATCCGGGGAAGATTGACCCGGCCTATGCAATCGCCCTGCCCTTTGGGGGGAGGAAGATTACGCCGCCCTCAATCCTTCTGCGGGTCGTGGCCCCAGTTCATCAGCGACATGCGCCAGGCCGAATCCGGGTCGTTGCGGGCCTTGCCGCCCTGCTTGAGGTGCCGGTGGACGTAGCCCACCACCTTGCGCATCGCCGCGTAGTCGTCGTCCGAGAGGTCGGCCTTCTTCTTGTCCTTGATCTCCAGGATGCGCCGGCCCATCGCGTGGCCGGTCGACTCGTCCCCGTCCGACTTCTGGCCGACCTCCCGGCTGTCCTCGCTGTCGAGGTGTTTTCTCAGTGCGGCCGGCGTCATGTTCACCGCCTCGTTGAACGCGGTCCAGGTCTCGGCGTGGTCTGTCTCGGCGTGGTCGGTCTCGGCCATCGGGCGGCTCCGTGGTGGTCCTTCGTGTCGCGCCACCAACGCGCTACGCCCCGGCCCCGCCGCGCCCGTCCGTGCGGTGCGGCGACGCAGGGCGGGGATGGGCGGGGATGGGCGGGGCCGCCGCGATCCTTTACGGCGGCGGCGGTGGCCGGTATCACCCCGGACCGGTCCCGTGCGGGGACCGCCGCCAGAACAAGCGAAACACAAGATGCGCGCCGAGATCGAGCAAGCCTCGGATGCCGCCAAGCAGTCTATAGGGCTGCTGAGGAGGCATCTTTGACTGGGACACCGTCGATAAACGCCTCGCGGAGCTGAACGCCGCTTCCGAGGACCCCGACCTCTGGAACGATCCGGAGGCCGCCCAGAAGGTCATGCGCGAGCGCCAGCAGCTCGACGAGGCCGTCTCGGCGATCCGGAAGCTGGAGCGCGACCTTGAGGACGGCGCCACGCTGATCGAGCTCGGCGAGATGGAGGGTGATCAATCCTCGATCAATGAGGGCGAGGCCGCCATCCGGGCCGTCGAGAAGGAGGCCGCGAGCCGGCAGGTCGAGACCCTGCTCTCGGGCGAGGCCGACGGCTTCGACACCTACCTCGAGGTCCATGCGGGTGCGGGCGGCACCGAGAGCCAGGACTGGGCCAACATGCTCCAGCGCATGTACGCCCGCTGGGCCGAGCGCCGGAAGTTCAAGGTTGATGTGGTCGAGATGACCGACGGCGACGAGGCCGGGATCAAGGGCGCCACGCTCCTGATCAAGGGCCACAACGCCTATGGCTGGCTCAAGACCGAGTCGGGCGTGCACCGGCTCGTGCGCATCTCGCCCTACGATTCCAACGCGCGCCGCCACACCAGCTTCGCCTCCGTCTGGGTCTATCCCGTGATCGACGATCGGATCGAGATCGAGATCAAGGAATCGGACTGCCGCATCGACACCTACCGCTCGTCGGGCGCGGGCGGGCAGCACGTCAACACCACCGACTCGGCCGTGCGCATCACGCACAACCCGACCGGCATCGTGGTAGCCTGCCAGCAGGAGCGCTCGCAGCACAAGAACCGGGCCACCGCCTGGAACATGCTGCGCGCCCGCCTCTACGAGGCCGAGCTGAAGAAGCGCGAGGAGAAGGCCAACGCCGAGGCCGCCGCCAAGACGGATATCGGCTGGGGCCACCAGATCCGGAGCTACGTGCTGCAGCCCTACCAGCTGGTGAAGGACCTGCGCACCGGCACGCAGTCGACCGACCCGGACGAGGTGCTCGACGGCGACCTCGACCCGTTCATGGAAGCCTCGCTCGCCCAGCGCGTCTACGGCGGCGCCGAGGCGGTCGAGGACATCGACTGACGGACGAGCCCGGCTCCCTTCGATGGGCCGGGTTCACGACGCGCCCTCCACCCCCCAACGCTCGTCGGATCCTCACGCGGCGTGCACCCCCTCCACGCTCTCCCTCCCCCCTCTGTGGGGGAGGGTGGCCCTCGCGTCAGCGAGGGTCGGGAGAGGGGTGCGCGCTTCAGGGTTGGGCTGTGCGCTGAATGCAGGCCGCGCCTCTTCCGGAAGCCGGGTTCCCCTCTCCCGACCCGCTTCGCGGGCCACCCTCCCCCGCAGAGGGGGGAGGGAGCGCGCCCGTTCGGCCGCCGCGCCGCGGGAAGGCGCCGGAGCAAGGATGTTACGGATCGTCCTTCTCGACCGCCTTCCCCCGAACGTGAAAGGGCCGCGCCGGATGACCCGGCGCGGCCCTCGTCACATCGCGGTCTGCTTCCGTCTTACGCCGCGAGCGAGCGCAGCACGTAGGGCAGGATGCCGCCGTTGCGGAAGTATTCCAGCTCGTCGAGCGTATCGATCCGGCAGGTCAGCGGGACTTGCCTGACCGAGCCGTCGGCGGAGGTGATCTCCGCGGTCAGCGTCTGGCGCGGCTTCAGCTCGCCGGAGAGACCCTTGATCGTGACGGTCTCGTCGCCCTTCAGGCCGAGCGACTGCCAGCTCGTGTCGCCCTGGAAGACCAGCGGCACCACGCCCATGCCGACGAGGTTCGAGCGGTGGATGCGCTCGAAGCTCTCGGCCACCACGGCGCGGACGCCGAGCAGCTTCGTGCCCTTGGCCGCCCAGTCGCGCGACGAGCCGGTGCCGTACTCCTTGCCGGCGAAGATCACCAGCGGGGTACCGGCCTCGGCATATTTCTGCGCCGCGTCGTAGATGAACATCTTCTCGCCGGTCGGCTGGAAGTGTGTCCACCCCCCCTCGACCACGTTGCCGGCGGCGTCCTTCACCATCTGGTTCTTGATGCGGATGTTGGCGAACGTGCCCCGCATCATCACCTCGTGGTTGCCGCGCCGCGTGCCGTACTGGTTGAAGTCCTGCACCCGCACCTGGTGCGCCTGCAGGTACTCGCCGGCCGGCGAGGCCGCGCGGATGTTGCCCGCGGGCGAGATGTGGTCGGTGGTGATCGAGTCGAGGAAGAGGCCGAGGATCCGGGCGCCCTCGATGTCGGTGACGGGCTTCGGCTCCTTCTCCATGCCCACGAAGTAGGGCGGGTTCTGCACGTAGGTCGAGCCGCCGTTCCAGGCGAAGGTCTCGGCCTCGGTGACCTCGACGCCCTTCCAGTTCTGGTCGCCGCCGAACACGTCGGCGTAGCGGCTCTTGAACAGCTCCGAGGTGATGTTCTGCTCGATGAACTCCGCGACTTCCGCCGAGGACGGCCAGATGTCCTTCAGGTAGACGGGCTGGCCGTCCGATCCCTTGCCGAGCGGCTCCTTGGTGAGGTCCACCTGGAGCGAGCCGGCGAGCGCGTAGGCGACGACCAGCGGCGGCGAGGCGAGGTAGTTCGCCCGCACGTCCGGGTTCACGCGACCCTCGAAGTTGCGGTTGCCCGAGAGCACGGCCGCCGCGACCACGTCGTTGTCGTTGATCGCCTTCGAGATCGGCGCCGGCAGCGGGCCCGAATTGCCGATGCATGTGGTGCAGCCGAAGCCCACCAGATTGAAGCCGAGCTGGTCGAGCGGCTTCTGCAGGCCGGCCTTCTCCAGGTACTCGGCGACGACCTGGGATCCGGGCGCCAGCGAGGTCTTCACCCAGGGCTTCGAGGTCAGGCCCTTGGCAACCGCGTTGCGGGCGAGCAGCCCCGCGCCGATCATCACGCTCGGGTTCGAGGTGTTGGTGCAGCTCGTGATCGCGGCGATCACCACGTCGCCGTGGCCGATGTCGTAGTTCGTGCCCTCGACCGCGTAGCGGCTGGCGATGTCGGCGGCGCGCTTGAACTCGCTCTCCATCGAGGCGGCGAAGCCCGTCTTGGCCTCAGTGAGCAGCACCCGGTCCTGCGGGCGCTTCGGGCCGGCGAGCGAGGGCTGCACGTCGCCCATGTCGAGCGCGAGCGTGTCGGTGAAGACCGGGTCCGGCGTGTCGGCGTCGCGCCACATGCCCTGCGCCTTCGCGTAGGCCTCGACGAGCGCGATGCGGTCGTCGGCGCGGCCGGTGACCTTCAGGAAGTCGATGGTCTTCTGGTCGACGGGGAAGAAGCCGCAGGTCGCGCCGTACTCGGGCGCCATGTTGGAGATGGTGGCGCGGTCGGCGACCGGCATGTCGTCGAGGCCGGGGCCGTAGAACTCCACGAACTTGCCGACCACGCCCTTCTTGCGCAGCATCTGCGTGACGGTGAGCACGAGGTCGGTGGCGGTCGTGCCCTCGGGCAGCTTGCCGGAGAGCTTGAAGCCGACGACCTCGGGGATCAGCATCGAGAGCGGCTGGCCGAGCATGGCGGCCTCGGCCTCGATGCCGCCGACGCCCCAGCCGAGCACGGCCAGGCCGTTGACCATCGTGGTGTGCGAATCGGTGCCGACGAGGCTGTCCGGATAGGCGACCTCCGCGCCGTCCTCGCTCTTCGTCCAGACGGTCTGGGACAGGTATTCGAGGTTGACCTGGTGGCAGATGCCGGTGCCCGGCGGCACCACCGAGAAGTTGTCGAAGGCCGACTGGCCCCACTTCAGGAAGGTGTAGCGCTCGCCGTTGCGGGCGTATTCGAGCGCGACGTTCTCGTCGAGCGCCTTCGGGGTGCCGAATTCATCCACGATCACCGAGTGGTCGATGACGAGATCGACCGGAACGAGCGGGTTGATCTTCTGCGGGTCGCCGCCGAGCGCCACCATCGCGTCGCGCATGGCGGCCAGATCCACCACGGCCGGCACGCCGGTGAAGTCCTGCATCAGCACGCGCGAGGGGCGGAAGGCGATCTCGGTCTCGGTCTTGCCGCGGTTGGAGAGCCACGCCACGGCGGCCTCGACGTCCGCCTTGCGGACCGAGCGGTCGTCCTCGAAGCGCAGCAGGTTCTCCAGGAGCACCTTCATGGAGAAGGGCAGCGCGGCGGCGTCCGCGAGGCCGTTCTTCTGGGCCTCGGGGATCGAGTAATAGGTGTAGGTCTTGCCCCCGGCCTCCAGGGTCTGGCGGGACTTGAAGCTGTCGATGGATGCCACGGCTAGAGTCTTCCTCGCTGGCGATTGTCGAACACGCGCAGGCATTTCCCGCGCCACGAAGACTGTGTTCGGCCGGACTGCGCTCCCGGGAGCGCGCGCCGCCTCGGGTGTGCCCGAGCAGGAGGTGCGCGAGGGTCGAATTGGACGACCCGGGATCGCGCGGCGCAGCCTGGCGCCCGTATAGAACGTTTCGAATCTGCCCGCTACCGGGCGGGTGGTAACACTCCCGCGCGGGTGTGAGGGGCGGGGATAGGGTGGCCGGGTGATGGCCATGCGGTGCCCGCTGGTCCCCTTCTCCCCGCGCGCGGGGAGAAGGCCGCGACGACCCTGTCGTCGGCGCGGCAAGCCGGCAGGCGAGGATGAGGGGGCGTTTCAGGGATCGCCTCGTCCGGAGCCGCCCCCTCACCTTCGCGTCCGCCCGCCCCATGCACGACAAGGTGCATGGGGCCCTCTCCCCGCGCGCGGGGAGAGGGGATCCGCGGGCCGCTCAGCCCATGTCCCGAATCAGGCGGCCAGACCCAGGGCCGCGGCGAAGCGGGCGCGGGCCTCGGGCAGGTCGAGCCCCTCCCCGGTGCCGGCGAGACGGGCGAGCGCCGCCTCGGCGCGGCGGGCGGCCTCGCCCGCCAGCAGCGGCGCGCCCTCGGCCACCGCCTCCATCTCGGCGCGCTCGCCGTTGCAGTGGAGCGCCACGTCGATGCCGGCCGCGAAGGCCGCCTCGGCGCGGGCCCGGAACGGGCCCTGAAGCGCGCGCATCGAGAGGTCGTCGGTCATCAGCAGACCGTCGAAGCCGATCGTGCCGCGGACCACCCGCTCGATCACCGCGGCCGACTGGGTCGCGGGCCGCTCCGGGTCGATGGCCCGGAAGACCACGTGGGCGCTCATCGCCATCGGCAGGTCGGCGAGCGCCCGGAAGGGCACGAAATCCTGCGCCTCCAGCGTGGCGAGATCGGTCTCGACAACCGGCAGGCCGTGGTGGCTGTCGCAGGCCGCGCGGCCGTGGCCGGGAATGTGCTTCATCACGGGCAGCACGCCGCCGGCCATCAGCCCGTCGGCCATCGCGCGGCCGATCTCGGCCACCGCCGCCGGCGTGGTGCCGTAGGCGCGGTCGCCGATGATGTCGTGGGCGCCGGCCACCGGAACGTCGAGCACCGGCGCGCAATCGACGTTGATGCCGACATCCTTGAGGTCGTGCGCCATCAGTCGGGCGCCGAGCCGGGCGAGCGCGGCCGCCGCACCGTCGAAGCGCGCGTAGGCCCGGCCCGCCGGGTAGGCCGGCCAGTGCGGCGGGCCCATGCGCTGCACCCGGCCGCCCTCCTGGTCGATCAGGATCGGCGCATCGGCCCGGCCGACCGTGTCGCGGAGCGCGGCGGTCAGCGCGCGCACCTCGTCGGGCGTGCCGATGTTGCGCTTGAACAGGATGAAGCCCCAGGGCCGCACGTCCCGGAAGAAGGCGGCCTCCTCCGGCGCGAGGGTCCGGCCGGCGCAGCCGAGGATCAGGGCACGGGAGGACATCGGGACGGGCTCGCGCGGGGTGGACGGGACCGGATCGGGATCCGGGGTCGAGGAGGATCCGCCGGAGGAACCCCGCCCGCAAGGCGAAAGCGGGGCAGCCCTCGCTCGCGGGCGATGCCGCCCGGCGGGTGTTGCGTTCCGGACTCGGAGGAGAGGCCGTCGGCGCGCTAGGCGCCGCGGTTCAGGACGCAGCTCAGGTTCTGGCTCAGTTCTTGGCCACGAAGCACTGGCCGCCCGCGCCCTGCAGCGCGCTGCACAGGCTCGTCGCCTCGGCCTTGGCGAGCGGCCCGACGCGCACGCGGTAGATGGTCTTGCCGTTGACCTCGGCCTGGCGGATCAGCTCGGGCTTGCCGGCGAGCTGGCTGTACTTGCGCTGCATCTCGCGGAGCGCCGTCTGGGCGTCGCCCGCGCTGCCGCGCACGCCGAGCTGCACCGAGAAGCCGCCGACCGCGGCGGTGCTCAGAGCGGGCGCGTCGGCCGCGGCCGTGGTGGTGGGCTCGGCCGGGATGCCGGCCTCCGGCGACGCGGAGGCGAGGCGCTGGGGGGCCTTGCGGATCGAGGGCACGGGGCGCGGCTGCTCGGCGACGGCCTCCGGCGCGGCTGGCGCGGCCGCCTGGACCGGGGCCTGCGGCGTCGCGGCGGCGAGGCGCGCGGGCCTGGCGCGCGGGGCCGGCTCCTCGGCCGGCATCGTCATGGTGGGGATCGGCGAGGCGGGCGCCGCCTCGGCCTCGCGCTCGGGGGCGGGGGCCGTGGCCGGCGGGGTGTCGGGCTTCACCGCCACGGTGCGGACGCGGCGGGGCTCGCCGAAGGCGTCGAGCGGGGCGCTGCCCGGGGTCACGGTGCCGGTCTGGGCCGCGCGGGCGGCCTGGCCGATGTCGATCGGCTGCTCCTCGCGGTTGACGATGCGGATCTGGCTGTCCTTCGCCTTCGGCTCGTAGATCTGCCGGTTCTGGTCCGGGATCTCGACGCCGTCGGCGACCTTCGGGGCAACCTTGAGCGGCGCGGTGTCGGCCTGGATCACCGGCACGCCGCCGGAATGGCCGCCGCCGAGGCCCTTGTAGGCGAGCGCGCCGGTCACCGCGACGGCGACGACGGCCACGCCCGCGCCCAAGGAGGCGAGCCGGCGGCGGGGCCGCACGCGCTTCAGGCCGCGCTGGTCGGCGACCACGGGCTCCTCGCCGTAGCTCTCCGGCGGCGCCTGCTCGACGGAGGCGAGGTACTGGTCGAAGGCGTCGGCCGGGGTGGGGCGATGCGATTCGGGGGCGAAGCTCGGCTCGACGCGGCCCTGCCAGGACGGGTCCGTCGCGGTCGGCTGGGCGCCCTGCGCTGCGCGGTCCTGCACGTCGCGCCGCTCGTCGCGGGCGGCGAGCAGGGCGCGGAAGGGGTCGTCCTGCCCGACGATGCGGGCCAGCTCGGCGAGCGGATCCTTGCCCGCCGGGGCGCCCGGCTTGGCCATGGTCTGCTGCTGAAGCTCGCGCGCGAAGGCTTCGAGGTCGAGCTGGGCGCGCGCGGCATTCGTCATGGCAGCAATCTCCCTCTAACGCCGATCCGGGCGTCAGCGCATCTCGTCGGGTGCGGTGACGCCCAGCACTGCGAGACCGGAAGCGAGCGTGCTCCGCACGGCCTCGACGAGGGCCAGCCTCGCCTCGGTCGACTTTCGGTCCGTTGCATTAACAAACCGTAATTGCGGCAAGTCTTTGCCCTTGTTCCAGAAACTATGCAGCGAACTCGCGACTTCGTAGAGATGGAAGGCGATGCGGTGCGGCTCGTGCGCGACGGCGGCCGCCTCCAGCACCCGGGGATACTGCGCGACGAGGCGCATCATCTCGATCTCCCCCGAATCGGCGAGCAGGCCGAGATCGGCGCCCGCGAGCGCCGCGGCGTCCGAGAAATCCGTGTCGGGATAGGCCTCGCGGGCCTGCCGCTGCACCGAGCGGGCGCGGGCATGGGCGTACTGCACGTAGAAGACCGGGTTGTCCTTCGACTGCTCGACCACCTTGGCGAGGTCGAAATCGAGGGTGGCGTCGTTCTTCCGGTAGAGCATCATGAAGCGGATCGCGTCGCGCCCGACCTCGTCGATGACCTCGCGCAAGGTCACGAACTCGCCCGCGCGCTTGCTCATCTTCACGGGCTCGCCCGCGCGCAGCAGCCGCACGAGCTGGCAGAGCTTCACGTCGAGGGTGGCCTCACCCTCCGAGACCGCCTTCACGGCCGCCTGCATGCGCTTGACGTAGCCGCCGTGGTCGGCGCCCAGCACGTCGATCATCTCGCGGGCACCGCGCAGGAACTTGTCGCGGTGGTAGGCGATGTCGGCCGCGAAGTAGGTGTAGGTGCCGTCCGACTTCAGCAGCGGTCGGTCGGTGTCGTCGCCGAACTCGCGCGTGCGGAACAGCGTCTGCTCGCGGTCCTCCCAATCCTCGGGCTGCTGGCCCTTGGGCGGGGGCAGGCGCCCCTCGTAGACGAGGCCGCGCGCCCGCAGCGCGTCGAGCAATTCGCCCACCGCGCCGCTGTCCTGCAGCGCGCGCTCGGAGAAGAACACGTCGTGGCGGATGCCGATCGCCGCGAGGTCGTCGCGGATCATGTCCATCATGGCGGCGAGCGCTGCGTCGCGCACGGTCGGCAACCACTCGGATTCCGGCTTGTCGGCGAGGCTGTCGCCGTACTCCGCCGCGAGCCTCTGGCCCACCGGGATCAGGTAGTCGCCCGGATAGAGCCCCTCCCCCACCACGGCGTCGCTGCGGCCCAGCGCCTGGAGGTAGCGGATGTGGGCCGAGCGGGCCAGCACCACGACCTGCGCGCCCGCGTCGTTGATGTAGTACTCGCGCACGACCTCGCGGCCCGCCGCGACGAGGAGGTTGGCCAGCGCGTCGCCGAAGACCGCGCCGCGGCCGTGGCCGACATGCATCGGCCCCGTCGGGTTGGCCGAGACGTACTCGATGTTGACCGGCCCGCCCGCCATCGTCGCGCTGCCGAAGCCCGCCGGGTCGGCGAGCGCGGCGCGCACCACGTCGTGCAGGACGCCTGGCACCAGCCGCAGGTTGATGAAGCCCGGGCCCGCCACGGAGGCCTCGGTGACGCGCGGGTCGGCGCGCAGCTCCGCGGCCAGCGCCTCGCCGAGCGCCTTCGGGTTGGACCGCGCCTCCTTGGCCAGCACCAGGGCGGCGTTGGTGGCCAGATCCCCGTGGCTGGGGTCGCGCGGCGGCTCGACCACCACGCGGGAGAGGTCGAGCCCCTCGGGCAGGGTTCCGGAACGGGTCAGCGCTTCGAGGGCCTCGCGCACGCGCGCCTCGAACAGGGCGAAGATGTTCATGATCGTGTCGTCGGATCCGTCGCAGGGGCCGCCCGGAACGGACGGGGGCGGCGCGTGCCGTGATGCCCGCGCATAGCAAGGGGGACGGTCCAAGTCACGGCAGCAAGTCACGGCAGCAACTGACGGCAGGGCGTCGGCGCGGGCGTCGGGGCCCGCGGCCGGGGGCGCGTCGCCCCGCCGGGCATGAGGACTGTGTTGTCCACCGGGATGGGAATATCTGCGTAGATATCCGGCTTGAACCGGCACGGCCAAGTTTGCGTTGACTTGCGTGTCGCGCCGCTTTCGCGCGCTGGAGAACACGAGATGAAGGCCCTTGTTCTGGCTGGCGCGGCGCTCGGCGCCGGCCTGGTGATGACGCCCGCGGGCGCTGAGGCCGGCCCCTACGGCTACGGCGGACATCGCGGCGGCTACGGCGGCGGTTACGGCGGGGGCTTCGCGGGCCACCGCGGCTTCTACGGCGGCCGGAGCTTCGGCTATCGCGGCTACGCCGGCCGCGGCTTCGGCTACGGTGGGGGTTATGGCGGGCGCGGCTTCGGCTACCGGGCGGCCGGCTACGGCTATCGCGGCGGATTCTACGGCGGCCGGGGCTATTACGGCGGGCGCGGCTACGGCCGGGGTCTCGGCCTCGGGCTCGCCGGCGCGGGGATCGGGCTCGGCGTCGGCCTCGCGGCGGGCACGCTCGCGGCCGGCAGCTACGGCTACGGCGCGCCCTATTACGGCACGAACGGCTACGGCTCCTACGGCTACGCCCCGGTCGGCTACAGCTACCCGTCCTACGGCTACGCCGCCCCCGCCTACGGCTACAGCTACGGCGCCGGCTGCGGCTGCTGGTAGGCGCGCACCCGCTCGCCCGGCCTCAGGGCTCGGCGAGCGGCAGGCCGCGGCTCGGCGGGGACCAGTGCAGGTCCGGCGTCGAGCGGAAGAGGCTCCGGTGGGCGAGCACCGCGTAGGTGTCGGTCATGCCGGCGATGTAGTCGCTGATCCGCCGCGCCACCCGGGCCTCGGAGGCGTCGCTCAGCCCCGCGCTCCACTCCTCGGGCATCCGGGCCGGGTCGGCCGAGAAGGCCGCGAACAGGTCGGCCACGATGGCGTTCGCCTTGGCGCGCACCGCCATCACCCCGGGATGGCGGTACATCCGCGCGTAGAGGAAGCGCTTGATGTCGGCATCCGCCGCCGCGATCGCCGGCGAGAAGGCGATGACCGGCGCGCCCGCCGCGCGGATGTCCTCCACGCTCGCGGGCGCCAGCGCCGCGATGCGCCGCTCTCCCTGCCCGATCAGGTCCTCGACGAAGCGGGTGATCACCCGCCGGGCCAGTTCGTGGATCTTGCGCGAGGTCTCGAGGTTCGGGTGGAGCCCGTCGATCTCGTCGAGGAGATCCTTGAGGAAGGGTACCGCCGCCAGATCGGCGAGGTCGAAGAGGCCGGCCCGCAGGCCGTCGTCGAGGTCGTGGCTGTCGTAGGCGATGTCGTCGGCGAGCGCCGCGACCTGCGCCTCCGGCCCGGCATGGTTGGCGAGTTCCAGCGGGTAGAGCGCGTCGAATTCGAGGATCGCTGCCGGGATGCCGGCTTGCCTGTAGCGCGGCGTCGGGGTGCCGTCGGCCTCCAGCAGCGGGCCGTTGTGCTTGACCAGACCCTCCAGCGTCTCCCAGGCGAGGTTGAGACCGTCGAAGCCGGCGTAGCGCCGCTCCAGCCGCGTCACGATGCGCAGCGCCTGGGCGTTGTGGTCGAACCCGCCGTAGGGCGCCATGCAGGCGTCGAGCGCGTCCTCGCCCGTGTGGCCGAAGCAGGTGTGGCCGAGGTCGTGGGAGAGCGCCAACGCCTCGGCCAGATCCTCGTCGAGGCCGAGCGCCCGGGCGAGCGCCCGGGCGATCTGGCTGACCTCCAGGGTGTGGGTGAGGCGCGTGCGGTAATGGTCGCCCTCGTGGTGCACGAAGACCTGGGTCTTGTGCTTGAGCCGCCGGAAGGCGGTGGCGTGCACGATGCGGTCGCGGTCGCGCTGGAAGGCGCTGCGGGTCGGCGAGGCCGGCTCGGGGATCAGCCGACCGCGCGTGCAGGCCGGATCGGTGGCGTAGGGCGCGCGCCAGCGCTCACCGGGTGGCCGCACGCACCGTCCTCCGCCGCGATACCCGCCTCCGCCGCGATACCCGCATGACGCCTCTTCCGAGCTCCCCTGCCCTGCCGCCGCGTTGCGGGGCCCGTCCGTCGCCCATATCTTGTGGGCCGGAGGGCGCCCGGCAATCGTCGGCCGCCCGCTTACCCACAAGGCCTTCCGGTAGATCCATGTCCGATGCATCCATGGCCGAGATCACCCTGACCCCCCGCGCCGCCCGGCGCATCAACGAGATCATGGGCGCCGAGCCGGCCGGCTCCGTGCTGCGCATCAGCGTCAACGGCGGCGGCTGCTCGGGCTTCTCCTACGCCTTCGACATCGCCCGCGACCGCGTCGACCAGGACGTGGCGGTGGAGCGCGACGGCGCGACCGTGGTGATCGATCCGGTCTCGCTCGAGTACATGAGTGGCTCGACCATCGATTTCGTGAACGACCTGATCGGCCAGTCCTTCAAGATCGTGAACCCGCAGGCCACGGCCTCCTGCGGCTGCGGCACGTCGTTCTCGATCTAAGGTCCGGAGATCCCCAAGGGCCTCAGGCCCTTGGGCGGGGTCCGGGGCGCGCAGCCCCGGGATTGCCTTCTCCGCCCCGGCAAAGCCGGGGCGGAGAAGGCAAATGCAGGGTTCCACCCTGCACCCGCCAAAGGTCTCGACCTTTGGAATCCGGGACTTCGGCCCGGTGCCCTACCACTCCCACTCGGCGCCGACGCCGAGGCTGGTGCGGCCGTCGCTGCCGGCCTCGCCCTGGACCTTCACCCGGCGCGTCACGTCGTAGTTGATCACCGCGCCCGTATCGGCGGGCTTGGCGCCGGCCTTTACGCCGACGCTGAGCCGGTCCGAGAGGTAGCGCGAGGCGCCGACCGCCGGGCCGCCGCTGGTGCCGGTCGAGACGTCGAGGCTGTCGAGGCCGAGCCCCTTGCGGGCGGCCTCGAACACGTCCGGGCCCCCCGCCCCGCCGGAGAGCTGCGACACGGCCTGGGCCAGTTGCAGCGCCTGGAACGGCGACAGGCTGCCCGAGGCCTTCTTGAAGAGGAGCCGCGACAGCACCTCGTCCTGCGGCAGGGTCGGGTCCGACGAGATCTCGAAGGCGGGCTGGTTGGCTGGGCCCGTCACCGCGATGCGGGCGGTGATGTCGGTGGCCTTGGTCTCGGCCAGGAAGTCGAGGTCCGGCCGGGTCAATTCGCCCCCGAAGGTCAGGCGCCCGCGGGTGAAGTCGAGGCGCTGGCCGATGATCTGCAGCCGCCCGCGGCGCATCTCGAAGGCGCCGGTCGCCCCTGGATCCCGCGAGGAGCCGGTGACGCGCAAGCTCCCGCCGAGCTCGGCGTCGATGCCGCGGCCCCGCACGAAGATGCGGTTCGGCGCCTCCACGCGCACGTCGAGGGTGGCGTCGAAGGGCGCCGCGGCCCGGCCCCGCTTGCCCGCGGCGGGCTGGCGCACCTGCGGCCGGCTGGCGAGGCGGGCCCGCACCTCCGGCGTGGTGTTGACCCGCCGCGTGCCCGGAAGCGGCTTCACGGTCGCGGGGAGGCGGTCGGGCACCGAGACCTCGACCGAGGCGAGATCGACCCGGCCGGTGATGGTCGGCCGCTGCGCCAGCGGTCCGCTCAAGGAGAGGTCGAGCCCCGCCACCGCGGTGACGAGGGGGCTCGATACCAGCTCGGCGTTGCGCCCGGCGATGCGAAGGCTGCCCGGGAAGCCCCGGGCCGGCTCCAGCGCGACGCGGCCCTCGGCGCTGAGCGTGCCGCCGTTGCGGGTCGCGGCAGTCAGGCGTTCCAGCACGATCGTGTCGCCGCGCCCGACCGCCCGACCCTGGATGTCGGTGAGCCGGATGCCCTGGAGCGGGTCGGTGAAGCTGCCGCCCGAGAGTGTCGCCGCGCCCTCGGCCCGGGGCGCGGCCGGCGTGCCGCCGACCCGGGCATCGATCGCCACGCGCCCGCCGACCCGCTGCCCGGTGGCGCTGAGCAGGCTGTTGGCGAGCGCCGCGTCGAGGGTGCCGCGGGCGGTGAGCGCCAGGGCCTCGTCGGGATCGACCGGCAGCGAGCCGCCGAGCGCGAGGTCCGCGCCGCGGCCCGCGCTGACCCGGCCGTCAATGCCGATCCGGCCGTCACTGAGGGTGCCGGAGGCGCGCGCCTCGACCGGCGGCAGGCCGGCCCGGCGGGTCTCGGGCGTCACCACCCGGGCGAGGTTCAGGCTGTAGCGGCCGCTCGGCCGCTCCGGCGTGCCGGCGAGGTCGGCCTCGCCGTCGAGGGTGCCGGAGATCTGGAGCTTCGGGCTGGCGATCCGGGCGAGCGCCAGCGGCAGGGCCTTGATGCCAACCTTCAGGTCGAGGGCGTCGCGGCCCGCCCGGCCGGCGAGCGAGAGGCGACCTGAGCCCGCCGCCACCGCGAGGCTGTCCACCGCGACCGCGCCGTCCGCGAAGGTGAGCGTGGCGGGGGCGGCGAGCGCCAGCCGGTCGGCCCCGCGCGCCGCGCTGAAGCGGGCGAGCGCCAGCCGCAGCGGCGGTCCCGGCATCAGCCGGGCGGCCCCGTCGAGGTCGAAGCCGCGGGCCTTGGCCGCGAGCACGAGGTCGGTCGCCTGCGGGCCGCCGGCCGCGGTGAGGCGGACCGTGTCGAGGCTCTCGCCCGCCGCGGTCAGCCGGTCGGCCTCGAGCCGCCCGTCGAGGCGCGGCGCGGCGCGCAGGTCCGAGCCCGCGAGATCGGCGTCGAGCCGGGCGAGGCCGATCTCCCCGGCGCGGATCTGCGCCGCGCGCGCCTTCAGCGCCGCGTCCTGGCGGCCACCCGCGCGGGTGAGGGCGATGTCGGCCTCCAGGCTGCCGCCGAGGCGGGTCAGCGCCAGCGCCGAGAGGTCGTCGAGGTCGCCGGCCTTCAGCGCGAGCTTGCCGTCCGCCAGCCAGGAATCCGCGGCGAGCCGGCCCTGCCCTGCGACGCTCACCGAGCCGAGGCCGAGATCGAGCCGGTCGAGCTGCCAGTCGGCGCCCGCCCGGGCGAGGTGGAGGCCGCCCGCGAGCGGCTTGCCGCCGACGCTGCCGGTGAGCTTGAGGTTGGCGTCCGCTTGGCCCAGCGCGTCCGTGACGGTGGCGTCGGCGCGCAAGGCCCGGATCGGGCGCCCGAGCGCGCTCGCCTCCGGGGCCTCGATCACGGCGGCGAGGTTCGGGCGCTCCAGGGTGCCGGTGAGCCGGCCCGACAGGGTGGCCCGGCCGCCGAGCCGCTCGTCGAGCCCGGAGAGGTCCTTCAGGTCGATGTCGGCCCGCGCGTCGGCGAGCCGCGCGGTGGCGCGGCCCTCCAGCCGGGCGATCAGGCGCGCGCCTTCGAGCCGCACCGCCTCGAAGCCGTAGCCGTCGTAGACGGTCGAGAGCCGGCCGGTGAAGCGGGGCGTCTCGCCGATCAGCCGGTCGAGCACCGGCTCGCCCAGCGCAAGGTCGCCCGCGCGCAGGTCCACGTCGGCCGAGACCGCCCGGCGGGCCGGGTCGCCGCCGAGCTTGGCCGTGCCCGCGAGGCTGCCCGCGAGGCGCCGCCCGGCGATCCCTGAGAAGGCCGAGACGTCGCCGAGCCGTCCCTCCGCCGTGCCCGAGAGCGTGTTGCGGCCGATCCGCCCCGCATAGGTCGCGGCGAGCGTCGGCGCCTCCAGGGCGAGGCGCGAGACGGTGAGCACGTTGTCGGGGTCGAGGCTGCCGGCGAAATCGAGGGCGGCCCGTCCGCCGATCGCCCGCTGCAGGGCCGGGTCGGCGAGCGCCAAGCCCTCCACCCGCGCGTCGGCGGAGAGCGCGAAGCGCTGCGCGTCGGCGGGCTCGGCCCGGATGTTCGCCTCGATCCGGTCGAGCGCGCTGTCCTCCGCGCGCAGGCCCGCGGCGCGCAGCGTACCCAGCACCTTCGGCCGGCCGAGCGGGCCCTTGAGGCTCGCGTCGAGCACCAGCGTGCGGATCTCGGCCCGCTCGGTCCTGGTGACGTCGCCCTCGGTCGGCACCGCGCGGGCCTGGAGCAGGAAGTCGGCGTTGCGCGCCGCGTCCAGGCTGCCGCGGGCCTCCAGCCGCGCGGTGCGGGAGGCGAGTTCGAGCCGGTCGATCCGCAGCGCCCCGCTGTCGGCGAAGCCGATGGCACCGTCGAGCTTCGTCGTGCCGGCGAAGACCGCCGCGGCCGGTCCGGGCAGCAGGCCCTCGACCCGGGCGGCGAGGTCGAGGCCGAGGCGCCGCTCCGCCCCGACCCGGGAGATCCGGGCGCCGCCCTTGGCGCCGATGCCCTCGCCCGCGTCGAAGTTCAGGCGGGCGTTCCAGGCGTCGAGGGTGCCGCGCCCGTCGAGGTCGAGCGCGACCGGCGGCTCGCCCGGCACGTTCAGGCCCCGCGAGAGCAGGCCGCCCGCGGGCTCGCTCAGCACGGTCTTGATCTCCAGCCGCTCGCCCTGCGGCACGAAGAGCAGGCGGGCCGCGAAGCTGCCGCCCGCGTCGAGCCGGTTGACGCTGAGATCCAGGTCGAGCCCCTCGGCCGGGTTGCCGAGACGGACCTTGCCGCTCGCCGTGAGCCGGGCGTTCTGGCCGGCGACGGGTTCGGCCAAGGCCAGCTCGTCGAGGCGAAACCCCTTCACCTCGATCTTCACGGGCAGGTCCGGCAGCAGGGTGCCGTCGGGTTCCTCGGTCGGCGGGTGGGCGGCGGGGATCGGGCGGCGCAGCACCGCGATCTTCCCGATCTCCAGGCTGTCCACCTCCAGGCGGCCCGACAGCAGGGCGAGCCGCCGCCAGACGATGCGGGCGCGGTCGAGCCGCAGCCAGACGCCGTCGCGGTCGCTGATCGCCACGTCCCGGATGGTGGCGTCGGACGAGAGCGCGCCCTCGACCGCGCCGATCGCCACCCGGGAGGACGGGGTGGAGAGGGCCTTGGAGAGGAGCCCGCCGAGCACGGATTTCTCGCCCTCGTCGGCCGCGCGGGTGGGTGTGACGGGGCTGGAGAGAGTGAGGACCAGAAGGCCCGCGACGGCGACCACCCACACCCGCCCTCCCCCCTCTGCGGGGGAGGGTGGCCCGCGAAGCGGGTCGGTCGGGACGGCGTCCCGCAGAGAGGGGAGCGACGCTGCAGTGGGAGGCGCGGCGTCGATGCCGAGCGCTGTCCGGCACCCTCGCACCTCTCTCTGCGGGACGCCGTCCCGACCGACCCCTGCTGACGCAGGGGCCACCCTCTCCCGCAGAGGGGGGAGGGAGAGCCGCGGGGGCCGTCCGAAAGACCTCGAAAGCACCATCAGAACGCCTGTCCCAGGCTGATGTAGAGGGCGGCCGGGGGCTCGTGGTATCCCTTGATCCGGTCGAGCGGGAAGGCGACGTCGACACGGATCGGGCCGATGCCGGTGTAGTAGCGAAGCCCCAGGCCCACCGACGTGCGGATGCGCTCGTCGAAGTTGGGCAGCGAGCCGGCGAACGCCGTGCCGGCGTCGAAGAACGGCACCACGCCGATCGTGTCCGTGACCTTGATGCGGGCCTCGAGCGAGGCCTCCAGCAGGCTCTTGCCGCCGACCGGCAGGCCGAAGGGACCGCGCGGCCCGAGCGTGCGATAGGGAAAGCCGCGCACCGAGCCGCCGCCGCCCGCGAAGAAACGGATGTTGGCCGGGATCTCCTCCAGCGAGGCCCCGGAGATCGAGCCGAAGCCGAGGCGGCCGGCGAGCACGTAGCGGGCATCCTCGTCGAGCGCCCAGTAGGTCGCCCCTTGAGCCTTCGCCACGAAGATCGACGGATCGGAGCCGAGGAAGCCCGCGTAGGGGGTGGCGGAGGCCGTGAGCCGCACGCCCCGGGTCGGGTCGAGCAGGCTGTCGGTCGAGTCGTAGGCGACCGAGGCGCCGACCCCCACCAGCCGGTAATCGACCTTGCCGAGCGCGTCCTGCGAGCGGCCGGCCTGCCCCTCGATGCCGAGTTGCGCGAAGAACGTGTCGGAGAAGCGCTGGCGCAGGCCCACCGTGCCGCCGCCCGCATCGACCACGTAGCTCTGCTGCGCCTCGCGGCCCGCGAAGGCGCTCATCACGAGGTCGGTGCGCGAGCCCCAGAGCGCGGGCTTCAGGAAGGTCGCGCCGAGCCGCCCGCCGAGGCCGTTGGAGTCGATCCCCGCGAGCTTGCGCTGGCGCGCGTAGAGGTCGTTGCCGAGGTAGTAGACGTCGGCGTCGAGCCGCAGCGTCTCGCCCCCGCCGAACAGGTTGCGGTTGGTGTAGGTCGCCCGCACGCCGGGCCCGTCGACGGTCGAGTAGCGGGCCGACACGCCGACGAGGTTCCGCGGCCGCTCGGTGAGATCCACGAAGATCGGCAGGTTGCCCTCGGCATCGAGCGCCTCGCCCTCGCGTACCCGGACCGAGCCCAGAGCCTCGATCTTCGCGAGTGATCGGCGCATGTCGGCGAGCGCCTTGGGCGAATAGGGGTCGCCCGGCTCGGTGTAGATGAAGGAGCGGATGACCGCCGGATCGACGCCCTCGGCGCCCCGCACCGCGACCGGCCCGAGCCCCGCCTTCGGGCCGGCATCGAGCGTCAGCGTCACGTCCATCGCGCGCGCGGCGTCGTCCACCACGGGGTCGCGCCGGACCACCTTGGCGAAGGGGTGGCCGAGCCCGCGCAGGCGATCGACGACCGCCGCCTCGCGGGCGAGCACCGTGGCCGAGCGGGCCGGGGTGTCGGGATCGACCCGGGTCAGGCGCTCGGGGATCAGCTCGGCGGGCAGCGGCCGGCCCGCCGGATCCAGCACCGCGACACGGCGCAGGTGGTAGAGCGGGCCCGGATCGACCGCGATCTTCACCGGCACGAGCGCCCGGCCGCGCTCGATCTCCGCCGCGCGGGCGGCCCGGTCCAGCGAGGCCTCGCCGGAGAGCGTGACGTCGCCGACCCGCACCGCGGCCCGGCCCGCGTAGTAGCCGTAGCCCTCCAGCACCTCGGGGAGCTTGCGCAGGTCCGCCTCGCCGCGGCGCGCCAGCCCCTCCCCGTCCGGGGGCGGCTCGCGGCGGAGCTTGTACAGGCTGGAGGCGTCCTGCAGGGCGGTGACGAGGGCGTCGTCGTCCGCGCCGCGCACCTTCACGTCGTAGGGCAGCGCCGTGGCGGAGGGTTGGAGCGGCGCCTCGCTCTCGCCGAACAGCCCGAACAGGTCGAAGGCGGCTGCCGGTGCCGGGCCGCCGAGGGCGGCCGCCAGCCCGGCCCACAGGCCCGCCCGCGCGAGCCACGCGCCGGCCTGCCCGCCGGCCGAGGCCCGGGGATCGCACGGGGGTGGGCGGCTCCTCACGCGGGGCGCGACCGCGTGCCTCCCGGCGCGCGCGCAGTCGCGCGGCGCGGTGCGTTCGAGACGCGTCCGAACGGGCCGGAACCCGGCGATGCGGTCGTCATGGTTGAAGCCCCCCGCTTCAGGTGCCGGCCCGGCACGGCGGCTCCGGGCGAGCGGGACCGCGGACGGGCCGCGACCGGGAGACCGGAGGGGGGCGGGCGCAAGCCCCACCGATCCCCCGCAGGCCCCCACCCGCGAATGGGCAAGCCTAGCCGCACGGGCCCGGCCCGGCAACCTCAAGGGTCCCGGCACGGTGTCGCGGGGCGCGCCGGGGCCGTCCGCGCGTCTCGTCGCGCAGGGGTTCGCCACGCGGTCCGCACAGGGTCGTCCACAGGCTGGCGCGCCGCCCGGCACGCGGCGGAGGGATGCCTGGGCTGCACCGGAGGGCGCGCCGCGACCTTGCCGGATCGGGTACGACACCCTACCTCAGGCAGCGTCCGGATCGACGGCCCGACGCGCGAGCCTGGCTCCGCGGTCCGGGCCGGAGCGGCTCTCACGCGCCGCGATGACCGGCCCGGTTGAGGTATTTCGGCATCCGTCACGAAAACTTTCGTCGGAAGGACGACAAATGTTACCGAAGCGGGCTCTTGCGGGCGCCGACGTCGGTTGCATCGGGCGGACGCATCGGTCATTGGCGGTCCGTCCCAATCCGAGAACGGCCCGAGCCCGAGGCTCGCGGTCCGCACCCGTCGTCCAGCCCGACCGAACCGGTCCGGTGGGGCTGGACGGAAGCACGACATCGAACACCGAACGAGAAAGGCCAGATGAGCGCATTCGACTACAGGAACTTCGACGACCGCCGCCAGAACTCCGCCAACGCCAAGGCCGCCCTGCTGGCCAAGTTCAAGGCCCGCCCGCCGGCCGACGACCCGGAGGTCCGGGCCAAGGCCGAGGCCCGCGCCGCGGTCACGCGCGCCCGTGAGGAGCGCACCCGCGAGCGCGAGGCTGCCCGCGTCGCCGCCGAGTTGAAGGCCGCGGAGGAGAAGCGCGCCCGCGAGGAGGCGGAACTCGCCGCCCAGATCGCCCGCGAGCAGGCCGAGGCGCAGGCTCTGCAGGAGCGCAAGGCCGCCGAGCTCAACGCCAAGAAGGAAGCGCGTGACGCCCGCTACGCCGCCCGCAAGGCCAAGGCGAAGGTGAAGCGCTGAGACGGCGCGGCCCTCGGGCCGCCGCCCCGGTACCGGATCGACGATCCATCGACGCCGTCCGCGCCCCCGGCGCGGGCGGCGTCGCCATGTCGGGCCTCCGCCGGCCGGCTCCCCTGGCGCAGGGATCCCCTTGGCGCGCGGCCGGCGCGTTCCATGTGCTCGTCTCCCGACCCACGCGGAATCGAGCGATGCGCCGCCTGCTCCCTACGCTTCCGATGCTCCTCGTCGCGCTCCCGGCCATGGCCCAGGGGCCGGCCGACGCGGTTCCGGCCTGCGAGAACCTTGTGGCCCTGCGCCAGCTCGCCGCACGCGCGGGCGAGGACCGGGTGCGCGCCGCGGCGCAGGTCTCCAGTCAACCCGGCTGCCGTCTGGTCCCGCGCGACGCGGTCGGGGCGGTCGAGCACCGCGCGATGGTGGGCGGCGCGCCCTACGAATGCCTCGCTCTGGCGACGGGCGGCTGCCTGTGGGTGATGCCCTGAGGGGTCGCCCTCCACCGGTTCGGAGCCTCCGGACTGGGCGGTCAGCGCGAAGAAATCCAGAGACCGCACGGTTTTCAATGGGTTGCGGAGCTTTGCTGGTGCGCGGCCTCAGGATTCGCTCGACGGACGAAAAGGCGTTCCTACACCGAGGGATGGCGCGGATCGTTGATGCGGCGCATGATCTGGTGCGCGATCGTCGCGGAGGTAGTCGAGCCGGGGCACGGCGCCGTCGCTCGCGCGCGAGGTCTCGGGATCGGGCCGGCTCCGCTTCCTCCGAGGCCGGGGCGCACTATTGTTCCGGGCATCGGCCCGCACGGGGCCGCAGGGAGGTGATCCGTACGATGGCCAGCACGCGCGCGATGATCGGGGCCTGTCTCGGGATGACGCTGGCGGCGCTCGCCGCGGACGGGGCGCGGGCGGAGCCGCCGATCCGCGGGCCGCAGGACGCCGCCTGCCGCAACGAGGCCCGGGGCCGGGTGTTCTCGGCGCCCAATCCGCGCGGCCTGGAGCCCGAGGCGCTGGGCCGGCAGATCTACCACGCCTGCATGCGCCGGGCGAAGCACCGCCGCTAGGGCATCGTCCGATATCCGGGCCCCGCCGCGCGGCCCGCGCTCAGGCCCGCGCGCGACGGGCGCCGGCGAGATCGATCAGGTTGGACGGCCGGGGCAGGAAGGCGACGCCGAGGCAGTCGTCCCGCCGCCAGACCACCCGGACGCGCCGCACCTCGTCGCGCAGCGGAATCGCGAGATCGATCTCGTCGGGGAGCGGCACGGCACCGCTGAAATCCAGGCGCGCGCCCTCGGCGCTGAGGTTGCGGATGCGGCAGGACAGCGTCTGCGCACCGTGGTTGAAGGTGATCGCGCCGCCGAGGAATGTCCGGCTCCGCCCCTGCCGTCGCCGCTCGCTCATGTCATCTCCTTCCGTGTCCGACGATCATCTCAGGTTGGAACGCGCCTGGGAAGGAATTCGCAGTCCGATCTGCCGTTAAAGCGCGGTTAGGCTTAACGCGGCGGGGTTCCGGACGTGCGAAGGGGCCGGCGATCCTCTCGGATCGCCGGCCCCTCGGGACCGTCGGGGCGCGGCGGGGAGGCCGCCGCGTGGATCAGGCTGCGGCCGCGGCGGCCGCGCCGGTCGGAACCTCGGAGATCGTCTTCAGCACCTGGCTGGCGATCTGGTAGGGGTCGCCCATCGAGTTCGGGCGGCGATCCTCGAGATAGCCCTTGTAGTCGTTCTTCACGAAGGAGTGCGGCACGCGGACCGAGGCGCCGCGGTCGGCCACGCCGTAGGAAAACTTGTTCCAGGGCGCCGTCTCGTGCTTGCCGGTCAGGCGCTTGTCGTTGTCCGGGCCGTAGACGGCGATGTGATCGTGCAGGTTCTTCTCGAAGGCCGCCATCAGGGCCTCGAAATAGGCCTTGCCGCCGACCTCCCGCAGGTGGGCGGTCGAGAAGTTGCAGTGCATGCCCGAGCCGTTCCAGTCGGTGTCGCCGAGCGGCTTGCAATGGTACTCGATGTCGATCTCGTACTGCTCGCAGAGGCGCTGGAGCAGGTAGCGGGCCATCCACATCTCGTCGGCGGCCTTCTTGGAGCCCTTGCCGAAGATCTGGAACTCCCACTGGCCCTTGGCCACCTCGGCGTTGATGCCCTCGTGGTTGATGCCGGCGGCGAGGCAGAGGTCGAGATGCTCCTCGACGATCTTGCGCGCCACGGGGCCGACGTTCGAGGCGCCGACGCCGCAATAGTACGGGCCCTGCGGGGCCGGGTAGCCGCTCTCGGGGAAGCCGAGCGGGCGGCCGTTCTGGTAGAGGAAGTACTCCTGCTCGAAGCCGAACCACGCGCCCTCGTCGTCGAGGATGGTGGCGCGCTTGTTCGACTCGTGCGGGGTGACGCCGTCCGGCATCATCACCTCGCAGAGCACCAGCACGCCGTTGGTGCGGGCCGGGTCGGGGAAGTGGCGGATCGGCTTCAGCATGCAGTCGGAGGAGCCGCCCTCGGCCTGCTTGGTCGAGGAGCCGTCGAAGCCCCACATCGGCAACTGCTCGAGGGTCGGGAACTCGGAGAATTCCTTGATCTGGGTCTTGCCGCGCAGGTTCGGGACCGGCGTGTAGCCGTCGAGCCAGATGTATTCGAGCTTGTACTTCGTCATCGTGATTCTCTCGTCAAACCCTGGCAAAAGCCTTGGCGAACGCGGACCCTGCACGCCGGCCTCGCGCGCCGGCGACGGCTCGGCGGCCCCCTTGCACGGCCCGTGCCACACGCGAGGGCGAGCCGCGACGCGGATTGCAGGTCGGCGATGGAACCGGAGGGAGGGCGCGCGGCTTGTCTCGCTCCCGCCGCGCCCTCCTCTGCCGGCTCCGGGTTAATGCCCGCCTTCTGGGCAGTGCCGGGCGGGCCTCGAAATCGCACAGCGAACAGGCAGCGATCTTTGGAATCGTGAGCGATCAGGCGCCAGAGAATTCCGCAAGGGTCTGTGTGCGCAAATTGCCGGCAAAAGCTGATTTATAGGGTGCAGAACGCGCAAAGAGTAGGCATCTTCCCGTCGACAGCGCCGCCGATGCGTTGAGACCCCATCGCTGACAGGGAGCGTCGCGCCCCATGAACACGGACCTTCACCGCCCCACCGCCAAGATCTACACGTTCCCGGTGGGCGGCCGCGCCGGCCAGGGAGCCCGCCCGGCCGCGCCCGCCGCCGCCCCGCAGGTCTGCGCCGTCGACGGCGGCTACCACGAGGCCGCCATCCAGGAGGAGGCCGAGCGCAACCGGACCCCGCGGGGCCGGTGAGGGCAGCGGGCCGCCCCTGAGCGGCCGACGGCGCCTCTCCCGCCCCGCGGCGAGGGACGCGTGCCGCCTCACACCCCGAAGATCGACCAGCCCATGCGCCGGGTCAGGGTTTCCAGCGCGATGCGGCCGAGATGCGAGTTGCCGGCGGCGTCCAGCCCCGGCGACCAGACCGCGATCGAGGCCCGGCCCGGCGCCACCGCCAGGATGCCGCCCCCCACCCCGCTCTTGCCGGGCAGGCCGACCCGGTAGGCGAAATCGCCCGAGCCGTCGTAGTGGCCGCAGGTCAGCATGATCGCGTTGATGCGGCGCGCCCGCTCGGCGGAGATCACGGTGTGGCCCGTGACCGGGTTGCGGCCCGCATGGGCCAGGAACTGCCCGGCCGTGGCGAGCTGGCGGCAGGACATCGCGATGGCGCAGTGGTGGAAGTAGACGCCCAGCGTGTAGACGACCGGATTGTCGAGCACGCCGAAGGATTTCATGTAGTTGGCCAGCGCCGCGTTGCGGAATCCCGTGCGCTGCTCGGATGCCGCCACCGCCTCGTCGATGACGATCGAACTATCCTGCGCCAGGAACTGCAGGAAGCGCAGGATCTCGCCGAGCGCCTCCCGCGGCTGGTGGCCGGACAGGATCACGTCGGTGACCGCGATCGCGCCCGCGTTGATGAAGGGGTTGCGCGGGATGCCGCGCTCGCGCTCCAGCTGCACGATCGAGTTGAAGGGGCTGCCCGAGGGCTCGCGCCCGACCCGGCGCCAGAGCCGGTCGCCGACCATGCCGAGCGCCAGCGTCAGGGTGAAGACCTTCGAGATGCTCTGGATCGAGAAGGGCGCGTCCGCGTCGCCCCCGGTCGCGACGCGGCCCTGCGTGTCGATCACCGCGATGCCGAAGCGGCGCGGATCGACGGTGGCGAGTTCCGGGATGTAGTCGGCGACCGCGCCGCGGTCGGGCCGCTCGCGCATCTCCTCGGCGATCTCGCGGACGGCCTGTTCGAGTTCGGCGGCCGTGTGGCTCATGCGGGCGGGCTCATGCGGGCGGACTCATGGCTTGCGTGTTCCGGCGGGAGGCCGCCGACACGCCGCGAAAGATCCGGTCGGGGGCGAAGGGGGTTGCGGTCGGGCGGTGGCCGGTGGCGTCGCGGATCGCGCTGGCCAGCGCGGCGGCGACCGGGTTGAACGGGCTCTCGCTCATCGACTTGGCGCCGAGCGGGCCGACCGTGTCGTGGGTCTCGGCGAACAGCACCCGCGTGCGCGGCACGTCCGCGAAGGCCGGGACGTGGTAGTCGCGAAAGCTGCGGGTGACGACCCGGCCGTCGTCGAGCCGCATGTCCTCGTAGAGCGCGGCGCCGATCGCCTGCGCCACCCCGCCCTCGATCTGGCCGCGGCACTGCATCGGGTTGATCACCCGGCCCGCATCGGCCGCGTGGATGCTGTCGAGGATGCGCACCGCGCCCGTGCCCTCGTGCACCGCGACCCGGAAGGCCTGCACGTTGAAGGCGACCGAGCGGGGCGTGCCGGTGGCGTGCCCCTCGGCCTCCAGGCCGGCGAGGTCGGCGAGCGGCACCTGCCCCTCCGGAAAGGTCAGGCCGTCGGCCTCCGGGCGCCCCGTCCCCGGGTCGGCGCCGAGCCGCGCGGCCGCCGCCGTCCGCAGCGCCTCGGCCAGCGCGCACGCGGCCCTGTGGGTCGCCTGGCCCGCGACCACGATGCCGGTGCTGCCGTAGGCGCCGGTGTCGAAGCCGACCGCGTCGGTGTCGCCCGCCTCCAGGCGGATCCGGTCGAGGCTCGTGCCCAGAGCCGCGGCCGCGAGCTGGGCGTGCACGGTGGCGGTGCCGTTGCCGAACTCGGCGGTGCCGACCCGGAGCGTGTAGCGGCCGTCCGCGCCGAGCCGGATCCGCGCTTCGGCGAGATGGCCCCGGGGCGGGATCGTGTCGATCATGCCGAGCGCCATCCCCTGCCCTACGCGCCAGCCGGGTTCGGTCTCCGGTTCCGGCAGAGCCCGCAGGGCGCCCTCGACGAGGTCGAGGCACTGGTCGAGGCCGTAGCTGCCGTACCGCACGTCGTGCGGCTCCAGGCTCGTCGAGACCATCGGGTCGCCCGGCCGCACCGCGTTGCGGCGGCGCAGCGCGAACGGGTCGATGCCGAGGGCGCGGGCCAGTTCGTCCATCGCCGATTCCATCGCGAAGATGGTCTGGCTCAGGCCGTAGCCGCGAAACGCCCCGGCGGGCAGGGTGTTGGTGTAGGCGCTGTACCCGTCGACCCGCTTGTTCGGGCAGCGATAGACCGCGATCACCTCGTTGCAGCCGTGGTGCAGCACGCCGCCCGCGTGGTTGCCGTAGGCGCCGGTCTCGGCGAGCACCTCGAGCGCGATGGCGGTGAGCGTGCCGCAGGCCTTCGCGCCGAGGCGCACCCGCACCCGCATCGGGTGGCGGGTGGCGGTGGCCGCGAACTGCTCCTCGCGGGTGAGTTCCCAGACCACGGGGCGCTTCAGCCTCAGCACGGCCAGTGCGACCAGGTCCTCGGTCAACATCTCCTGCTTGCCGCCGAAGCCGCCGCCGACCCGGCCGCAGACGACGCGCACCCGCTCGCGCGGCAGGTCGTAGAGCGCGCAGAGCGCGTCGCGGGTGAGGAAGGGGACCTGGGTCGAGGCGCGGATGACGAGGCGCCCGTCCGCGTCGAGCCAGCCCATCGCCGCGTGGGTCTCCAGATGCGCGTGCTGCACCCGCTGCGAGACGTAGGTGCCCTCGTGCACCGCGTCGGCCTCGGCCAAGCCGGCCTCGACGTCGCCGATCCGCCCGTGCGCCTCGGCCGCGAGGTTCGGGTGGCTGTGCCGCGGGGGCGCGTCGGCGCCGGGCTCCGGGGCGGGGCGGTCGGCGGGGTCGTGCACGAGCGGCGCGCCGGGCGCCAGCGCCGCCTCCGGGTCGAGCACCGCCGGGCGGATCTCGTAATCGACGGCGATCAGGCGGATCGCGGCTTCGGCCACCGCCTCGCTCTCCGCCACCACCGCGGCGACGCGCTGGCCGATGAACCGGATCACCGGATCGAGCACGCGGGTGTCGGCGGCGTCGTCGCGCGGGTCGTGGTGGCGGGCGGTCGAGAAGGGGCGCTCCGGCGCGTCCGCGTGGGTGAGCACCGCGACGACACCGGGCAGGGCGCGCGCCGCCCCCGCGTCGATCGCGCGGATGCGGGCGCTCGCGTGGGGCGCGCGCAGCACCTTGATGTGCAGCAGGCCCGGCGGCGCGAGATCGAGCGTGTAGGCGGCGCGCCCCGTCACGACGGCGGGTCCCGCCGGCGCCGGCAGGCAGCGCCCGACCGGGTCGGCGCCGGGCTCCGGCGTCTCGGCCCGCGCGAGCCCGTCGAGCGCGTCGGCGACCGCGCCGTAGCCGGTGCAGCGGCAGAGGTTGCCCTTCAGCGCGGCGTCGAGGTCCCGGCGACGGCCCTGGTCGAGGGCGGCGGCCGTCATCACCAGGCCGGGGGTGCAGAAGCCGCACTGGAAGCCCTGCGCGGCCAGGAAGGCCGCCTGCATCGGGTGGAGGTCCGCGGGCACGGGCGCGCCCGGCGCGCAGGGGCCGGCGAGGCCCTCGATCGTGGTGACGGCCCGCCCCGCCGCCCGGAAGGCCGGGGTGATGCAGGCGTGGACGGGCTCGCCGTCGAGGTGGACCGTGCAGGCGCCGCAATCGCCCGCGTCGCAGCCCTTCTTGACGCCGAACCAGCCGAGGCCGCGCAGGTAGGTGCGCAGGCACTGGCCGGGGCGGGCGTCGGCCGCCTGCGCCTGCCCGTTGACGGTGAGCCGCATCACGCCCCCTCCCCCGCGAGCTCGTCCCGGATCTCCGCGGCGAGCAGCCCCGTGACGTGGCGGCGCCAGTCCGGCGCGCCGTGCACGTCGTCGTGCCAGATGTCCTCCGGGATCGCCGCGAGCGCGTCTTCGAGCGCGGGCGCGTCCGGCACGGCGGCGAAGCGGACCTGCAGCGGCCGGCGGGTCGCGGCCGTCACCGTGAGGGCGAAGGCTCCCGCCCCGTCCCGCGTGCCGATCAGCAGCGCGCCGGAGCGGCCGTTCGGGCTCAGGGAAATGCGCCGGAACGCGCTGCGGCGGCGCAGCGCCTCGGCCGGCAGGTCGATCCGGCGCAGCACCTCGCCGGGGCGCAGCGCCGTCGCGCGCGGCCCGAGCACGAGGTCGAGCACGGGGAGACGCCGCTCCGCCCCCTCCGGCGTCCAGATCAGGCCGGTGCCGTCGAGGGCGCAGGCGAGCGCGATCATCGGCCCGGCCGGCAGGGCGAGGCAGAGGTTGCCGCCGACGGTCGCCGCGTTCCAGACCTTGAACGAGCCGAGCAGCGCCCGGCAGCACTGCCCGACGAGCGGGCGCGCCGCCCAGTCCGCGGGCAGGTCGAGCCGCTCCAGGGCCGCGATGGTGCAGGTGGCGGCGAGTTCGAGGCCCGCCGCCGAGATCGCGTGCGGCGCCCAGCCGAGGCCCGCGAGATCGACGAGGCGGGCGAGCTGCGGCTGCGGCTCGGAGAACAGCCAGGTCCCGCCGGCGAGCCACGCATCGCCCGGCCGCCAGGGCGGCAGGGCCTCCCGGCCGCGGGGCGCCAGCACGCTCTCGATCGTGTTGAGGTCCATGCGGAGCGCCCTCGCAAGACTCCGTCCATCTCCCTCCGCGGGTATCGCGGATGCGGGGCCGGGCTCAAGCGGGGCGCGCTCCGCCCAGCCGCTACTCCTTGCCCGCCGTCATCAGCAGGCGCTCGGTGCGGGCGTCCTCGATGCGGTTGACCATGCGGCGCGATTCGTGGACGTCGCGCACCGTCTTGGTCATCGTCACGCAGGACTGGATCAGCATCACCGTGCCCATGGCGAAGTAGCCCTTGAGCCAGATGTCGATCGGCATGAACACGATGCCGAGCGCCACCATCGCGACGGAGCCGGCGAACGAGGCGTAGGTGAAGCTCACCCAGCCGGAGGAGTGCTGCTGCGACGGGTCGTGGGTCATGCGCGTGTCTCCTGATAATCGGGACGAGGGGATGCGTCGAAGGGATCGGGCGATGGATCAGGCGGTCGCGGCGGCCGCGGCCGGCTCGGCGGCGCGTCGGCGCAGGCGCTCCAGCACGGCGCCGCCGGTCGGCGTCCCGGAGGATCCCTCCGCCGGGCCGAAGCCGGCCCGCTCCAGGCGCGCGCCGATGTCCCGGCCGGGCTCGGCCTCGGCCAGCGCCGCCTCCGTGTCGGCGGCCTCGGCCTGGAGCGCGCGGAGCCGCGCCAGCGTCGCCTCGGCCTCGCGCAAGGTGGCGGCGTCCTGCCGGGCGGCGCCCGCGCCGAGGCGGCGGACCGCCTCCTGCGCGGCGGCGACGCGCCGGCCCCGCTCCAGCTCGGCCTGCCGCCGCGTCGCCTCGGCGACGCGCTCCCGGATGCGCCCGATCTCGGCGGCGAAGCGGGCCCGCGCCGCCGTGAGCGCGTCGCGCTCGGCCTCGAGGTCGGCGATGGCCCCGGCCGCCTCTCCGGCGAGGTCCTCGCGCCCGCCCCGGAGGGCGGCCACCGCCTGCGCCTCCAGTGCGGCGATGCGCGCCTCCGCCTCCTCCAGGCGCCGCGCCTCCGCCCGGTCGCCCGCCACCGCCACGGCGAGCGCCTGCCGGCCCCGCTCCAGCCCGGCGCGGGTCTCGCGGATCTGCTGGTCCAGAATCAGCAGCGCGTTACGATCGAAGATCTCCTCGGCGGCCCGCGCCGCCTGGCCACGCAACAGGGTCTCGAACAGCTTGAACATGGGCTCGCTCCGCTCCGTGAACGATGTTCATGAGAAGCTTGGTCGCACGGTCATGAACAGTGTTCAGTGCGTTTCGGCACCTGCGGCGCCGCGTCCGCGGCGCGACGGAGCGGGCGCGTGAGCGCCGGCGACCGCCCCGGCGGCGCGCCGGAGGACGCGCGCGAGGACCGTCGCGAGGACCGTCGCGAGGACGCGCGCGAGGGCCGTCGCGAGGACGCGCGCGAGGACCGTCGCGAGGAGCGCCGGGCGGCCCTGCGGGAGGCCCTGGTGAGCGCCGCCGAGCGCACCGTCGCGGCCCAGGGGCTCTCCGGGCTCCGGGCGCGGGATCTGGCGCGGGAGGCGGGCTGCGCGGTCGGGGCGATCTACACCGTGTTTCCCGATCTCGACGCCCTGGCGCTCGCGGTGAACCTGCGCACCCTCAACCTGTTCGACGCGGCGCTCGGACCCGTCGGGCGGCCGGGCGGGGCGATCGCCGGCCCGGGCGCGGCCGCCGACGAGCTTGTGCGGCTCGGCCTGGCCTACCTGGCCTTCGCAGAGGCGCATCCGCTGCGCTGGGACGCGCTGTTCCGGCACCGGCCGCCGCCCGGGCAGCGGGCGCCGGACTGGTACGTGGCCGAGCAGGCGCGCCTGTTCAGCCGCATCGAGCGCCCCCTGGGCGCGCTCCGCCCCGACCTGCCGGAGCCGGAGCGCCGGCTGCTCGCCCGCAGCCTGTTCTCGGCCACCCACGGCATCGTCGCCCTGGGGCTCGACGAGCAGCGCATGGCGCTGCCCGCCGCGACGCTCGGAGTACAGCTCGAGACGCTGGTCCGGGCCATGGCGGCAGGTCTGGCTCGCCGGGACTAAGTCCGATCGTCGGTCAAGAAAAAATTCGCATCTGCGATGAGGCGGAAGTCAACCTTCGCTTCATGGCACGACAGGTTACGCAGATGTTTCAATCAAGTCGCGGCCTTTATATGATCGTTAATGATGTGTGACTAACGGGAGGACTGTTGACGACGATCTAGGACGATAAGGATACGGCGATGGCGCTCAACCTCAAGCAATGGTTGGCAGGGTTGTTCGGGTTGATGCTCGTCCTGGCGCTGGCGCAGGGCGGCTTGGCGCTCGTCAAGCTCGACGCGGTTGCGGCCCGGACGACGCTGCTGCTCGACGACACGATCCCGTCGGTCAATGCCGCGCACGGCATCAACGCCACCATCATCCGCACGCGGCTCTGGCAGTTCCGCTACGTCACGGCCGAGAGCGACACCGCGCGGGCCGAGAGCCTGGCCAAGGTCGCCGAGTTCGCGAACGACCGGAACGGGCAGATCGAGCTCTATCGCGCGCGCGTCAGCTCGGCGGCGGAGCAGAAGGTCTACGACGACCTCCTCGCCAAGCTCGCCCTGCTGAAGCCGGACTGGGACCGGCTGCGCGCCTTCCCGGCCGAGCGCCACGACGAGGCCATGGCCTTCTTCCGCGGGCCGATGAACGCGAACTACCTCGCGGTCTCCGGCGCGGCGCGCGCCCTCGTGGACGTCAACCTCGCGGCGGCCAGGACCGCCGACGCGGAGGTCCGTGCCGAGCAGGCCTCGGCCACCCGCGCGACGCTGCTGATGCTCGGCGTCGCCGTGCTGATCGCGCTCGGCGCAATGGCCTTCTGCTTCCTCGGCGTGTCGCGCCCGATCGAGCGCATGACCGGGGCGATGCGGCGCCTCGCTGGCGGGGACACGGACTCCGAGATTCCCTATGGCGGGCGCCGCGACGAGATCGGCGCGATGGCGGGCGCCGTGCAAGTGTTCCGCGAGAACCTCGTCCGGACCCGCGCGCTGGAGGCGGAGACGGCCCTCGCCCGCGCCTCCGCCGAGGAGCAGCGCCGGGCCGGCATGCGCCAGCTGGCCGACGGCTTCGAGCAGGCGGTCGGCGGCATCGTCGGCATGGTCTCGTCCGCGGCGAGCGAATTGCAGGCCACCGCCCAGGGCATGAGCGCCACCGCGGGCCAGACGGCGGGTCAGTCCAGCAGCGTCGCGGCGGCCGCCGCCCAGGCGGCCTCCAACGTCAACACCGTTGCGGCGGCGGCGGAGGAACTCGGCTCGTCGGTGGCCGAGATCGGCCGGCAGGTCTCTGGCTCGGCCGACCTCGCCCAGGCCGCGGTGGCGGAGGCCGACGCCACGGCCGGCCTCGTGCAGGATCTGGCCCAGGCCGCCAGCCGCATCGGCGACGTGGTGGCGCTGATCTCGCAGATCGCCGGCCAGACCAACCTCTTGGCGCTCAACGCCACGATCGAGGCGGCGCGCGCCGGCGAGGCGGGGCGCGGCTTCGCGGTGGTGGCCGCCGAGGTGAAGGAGCTCGCCGCCCAGACGGCGCGGGCGACGGAGGAGATCTCAACGCAGATCGGCCGGATCCAGGGCTCGACGGATCAGGCGGTCGGCGCCATCGGCGGGATCGGCACGCGCATCCGCGAGATCTCGGGCGTGGCGGCCCAGATCGCGGCGGCGGTGGAGGAGCAGGGCGCGGCGACCCAGGAGATCGTGCGCAACGTCGCCCAGGCCTCGACGGGGACCAGCGAGGTGACGGTGAACATCGCGGGGGTGGCGGGGGCGGCCGAGGAGACGGGCGCGGCCGCCGCCCAGGTGCTGGCCTCGGCCTCCGAGCTGTCGCGCCAGTCCGAGCATCTCTCGGCGGAGGTGCAGCGCTTCCTCGCCACCGTGCGCGCCGCCTGAGGCCCGCCTCCGCGCCGCCGCTCGCGAGCGGCGGCGCGGGTCTCCCTCAGGATCTGCCGACAGGCAGGTCGGTTATCCACCGGTCTTTTCTTAACTTGGATCAGGTAGGGCCAACATAGGTCAGGATCATCGGCGTATTTGATCCGATACGATAAGCATATGTCGCACCGTTCGGGATGCCATTTGCGGAACCATTGAGCACCGCTCCGGTTCTCCGCACCAGATCGACGGCGCAAGCGCGGCCGTTCGACTTCCTCGTGTCCGGTCCGGACTGAGCCGTAACTGCAGGGCGTTGCCGCAGCCGCGTGGCGCGAACGCGCCCGTGCGACAGCGACAGGTGCCCATGCAACAGGTAGCCCACCCGCGTCAGGTTCCCCGGCATGCCGGCCTCCCGCAGGGGCCGCTGCCCCTTCCCGGGGACGATGCGACCCATCCCCTGGCCGAGCGGTTTCGCGATTTCATCCGAAACCCGCCCTTCCCCTGCGTCGGGGCCAAGTCCGCCCTCACCCGCGGGCGCCTGCGCATCGCGGTCGCGCGCGACATCACGGGCGGCCAGGACGACGCGCGCCTCTACGGGGCGCTCCTCGCCTTCCTGGGCCGCTACAAGGCGCGGCCCGACCTGTTCCAGAGCTTCGCCGTGGTGTTCGAGGGCCCGCACGACCTCTCGGAGGAGACCTTCGAGGGCGCGCTCTGGGCCCGCGCCCAGGCGCTCGCCGACCAGGATTGCCGCATCGGCCACGCCGCCGACCCCCGCGTCGCCGACGATCCGGACGACCCGCACTTCTCCTTGAGTCTCGCGGGCGAGGCCTTCTTCATCGTCGGCCTGCACCCGCGGGCGAGCCGGCTCGCCCGCCGCTTCGAGGCGCCCGTCCTCGTCTTCAACCTGCACGACCAGTTCGAGCGGCTGCGCGCGGAAGGGCGCTACGAGCGCCTGCGCGAGACGATCCTGGCCCGCGACGTCGATCTGGCGGGCTCCGTCAACCCGATGCTCGCCCGCCACGGCGAGCGCTCGGAGGCGGTGCAGTACAGCGGCCGCGCGGTGCCGGCCGACTGGGCCTGCCCGTTCCGGCGCGGCGCGCCCGAGCCCGCCGACTGGGCGGCGGTGGCCCGGGATCTCGGCGCGGGCGCCTTCGACGCGCGCCGTCTCGCCGAGGCTGCGGGCCCGGATGCCGAAGGCGAGGGTCAGAAGCCGTGAGCGCGCCCTGGACCTCGGACGACGCCCTCGTGGCGCTGGTGGCCGCCCTGCGCGCCCGGGACTACGCCTTCACCACGGTGACGCCCGCCACCCACGCGCACGTCGCCCGCCGCATGGGCGACGCGCCCGCCCGGTCGCTGCGCGACGTGTTCGGCTGGAGCCGGCCCTTCGCCGAGGATCTCGTGCCGCCGGACCTCTTCGGGCTGATGCGCGAGGCCGGGATCCTCGCGCGGGCGGGCGACCTCTGGCGCGCCACGATCCGCCTGTCGAGCCTCGATGGGGAACTCTTCGTGCACGCGGCCTACCCGCCCACCGCCCAGGACGCCGTGTTCTTCGGGCCCGACACGATGCGCTTCGTGGCGTCCGTGACCCAGTATCTCGCGGGGCGCGAGGCACCGGTGCGGCGGGCGGTCGATGTCGGCTGCGGCAGCGGGGCGGCGGGCATCGCGGTCGCCAAGCGGGCGCCCGGCGCCGAGGTGCTCCTCGTCGACGTCAACCCGAACGCGCTCGCCGCTGCGGCGCTCAACGCCCGGCTCGCGGGCGTCACCGGCACGGTGCCGGTGTCGAGCGACCTCCTCTCGGGTACCGAGGGCCGCTTCGACCTCGTGGTCTCGAACCCGCCCTTCATGCTCGACGCGCAAGGGCGCACCTACCGGCACGGCGGCGGCGCGTTCGGCGAGGGCCTGTCGCTCGCGGTCGTCGAGGCGGCGGCCGAGCGCCTGAACCCGCGCGGCGCCCTGGTCCTGTTCACGGGCTCGGTCATCGTCGAGGGCGAGGATCCGTTCCGCGAGGCGGCGCTGACGGCCTGTGCCCGCGCTGGCCTCTCCGCCCAGTACCGGGAATACGATCCGGACGCCTACGGCGAGGAACTGGCGGACCCGGCCTACGCGCGGGCCGACCGCATCGCGCTGGCCGTCCTCGTCGCGACCCGGGAGGGCTGAGGCGTGGCGGACGCGGCTCGCGAGGCCTTCGCCCGGGCCGTGCGCGCGGGGCTCTCGGCCCGGCCGCGGACGCTGCCCGGCACCTGGCTCTGGGACGAGGCCGGCTCGGTCCTGTTCGACCGGATCTGCGACAGCCCCGACTACCACCCGACCGGCCGCGAGACCGCGCTCCTGCCGGCGGTGGCGTTCGAGGTCGCCGGGCTCGTCGGTCCCCGCGCCAGCGTGGTCGAGTACGGCAGCGGGGCGAGCCGCAAGGTGCGCACCCTGCTCGACGCCCTCGACCGGCCGGCCCGCTACCTCGCCCTCGACATCTCCCGCGACTACCTCGCGGCCTCGGTCGCCCGGCTGGCACCGGACTATCCCGCGGTCGCGATGACGCCGGTCTGCGCCGATTACGGCGGCCCGGTGCGCCTGCCCGTCAGGCTCGACGACGGGCCGGTGCTGGGCTTCTTTCCCGGCACCAGCATCGGCAACTTCGCGCCCGATGCAGCGCAGGGTCTGCTCGCCCGCATCCGCGACACGCTCGGGCCCTCGCGCCTCCTCGTCGGAGTCGACCCGACCCGGGACGAGGCCCGGCTCTACCGGAGCTACGGCGGCGACCTGATGGCCGCGTTCCACCGCAACATCCTGGTGCGGATGCGGCGCGAACTCGGCGCGGATCTCGACCCGGAGGGCTTCGCCCACGCGGTGCGGGTCGAGCCCGAGCCGTTCCGGGTCGAGGCGCGCCTCGTCGCCCGGGGTGCGCAGACGATCCGGCTGGACGAGGACGCATTCGTCTTCGCGGACGGCGAGAGCGTCCGCACCGACACCTCGCACAAATACCCGCCCGACGCCTTCCGGGCGCTCGCCGAACGGGCCGGCTGGCGGCCGGAGCGCGTCTGGCTCGACCCGGACGGGCTGTTCAGCCTGCACCTGCTGCGGACCGAATGACGCAACCCTTGCGTGCATCGCTTCGGAAACTTGGCCGCACCGCGAAGCGCTGACTTCCGGACGACCCCTTCGTGCCGGTCCCGGCACGCCACCCCGAGGAGACACCAGCGATGGCTCTCGACACCCGCGCGATCTACATCACCGCGCTCAAGAACACCCACGCCCTGGAGATGCAGGCGCTTCAGATCATGGAGCGGCAGATCGAGCGGCTGGAGCGCTACCCCGAGATGGCCGACGCGCTGCGCCGCCACGTCGAGGAGACCCACGGCCAGCGCCAGCGGCTGGAGGAGGCGCTGGGCAGCCTGTCGGAGAGCCCCTCCACCATCAAGGAGGGCATCCTCGGCTTCGTCGGCAACATGATGGCGCTCGGCCACACCCCGGCCCAGGACGAGATCCTGAAGAACACCTACGCCAACCACGCCTTCGAGAACTTCGAGATCGCGGCCTACACCTCGCTCCTCACCATCGCGGACGCCGCCGGCCAGGGCGCGCACAACGCCGGCTTCCAGCAATCGCTGCGCGAGGAGCAGGCGATGGCCCAGCGGGTGAACGAGCTGATCCAGCCGACGACGCTGCGCTACATCGAGCTGACCACTGCGGGCGAGAAGGCCGACCGGTGAGCGTGCTCGGGGGGACCACGCGGCGGCCGCCGCTGGCGCGGCAGGTCGTCGTCGTCACCGGCGCGTCGAGCGGCATCGGGCTCGCCACCGCCCGGATGGCGGCGGCGCGGGGCGCGCGGGTGGTGCTCGCCGCCCGCAGCGCCGACGCGCTCGCCGAGATCCGCGCCGGGATCGAGGCCGCCGGGGGACAGGCGATCGACGTGCCGGCCGATGTCGGCGTGCGGGAGGATGTGGAGCGGATCGCGGCCCGCGCGGTCGAGGCCTTCGGCGGCTTCGACACCTGGGTCAACGTCGCGGGGCTGACGATCTACGGGCCGCTGGGCGCGGTCAGCGACGCCGACCACGAGCGCCTGCTCCGGACCAACCTCTGGGGCACGGTGCTGGGCTCGCTGGTCGCCGTCGATCATTTCCGCAGCCGCGGCGGGGGCGGGCTGATCAATCTCGGCAGCGTCGCCTCCGACCTGCCCTTCCCGTTCCAGGGCATGTACGTGGCGAGCAAGCATGCGGTGAAGGGCTTCACCGACGCGCTGCGCATGGAACTGCTGCAGGAGGGGCTGCCAATCTCCGTCACCCTGGTGAAGCCGGCCTCGGTCGACACCCCCCTGCCCCAGCGCGCCCGCAACTACATGGAGCGCGAGCCGACCCTGCCGCCACCGGTCTACGCGCCGGAGGTGGTGGCCCGCGCCATCCTGCACGCGGCCGTGCATCCGCAGCGGGACATCTATATCGGCGGCGCCGCCAAGCTGATGGCCGCCACCAAGGAGTTCGCACCCGGCGCCTTCGACTACCTCGCCCCCGCGATCACCGCCTTCCAGAAGCGATCGCGGCCGCCGGAGCATCCGGAAGGCGCCCTGCACGCGCCCGTCCGGGCCGGGGAGGTGCGCGGCGGGCAAGGGGCTCTGGTGCTGAACTCCAGCGCCTACACCCGGGCGAGCCTGCACCCGCTGGCACTCACCGGGCTCGCGGCGGCGGGGCTCGCGCTCGGCGCCGCGACACTGCTGGGGGCCCGTCCGCGGCGGCGGCGCTGAATGGCGGCCGATCCCGCGCCGGCGCCCGACCCATTCGGCGCTCCCGCCCCGCGCCGCTTCCTCGACCTGCCGGGCTTCCCGCGCATCGCCTACGCGGAGGCCGGCGCCGGGCCGCCGCTGATCCTCGTGCACGGCGCCCTGGTGACGCTCGACGACATGTGGCTCGGGCCGATGGCCGCGCTCGCCCGGCACTTCCGGGTCGTGGCGATCGACCGGCCCGGCCACGGCGAGAGCGGGCACGGCCGGCCCGCGGACGCCTCGCTCTGGCGGCAGGCCGACCTCGTTCTGGCCGTCGCCGACGCGCTCTCGCTGGAGCGCCCGGTCGTGGCCGGGCACTCCTTCGGCGGGGCGGTGGCGCTCGCCTGCGGGCTCGCAGCGCCCGAGCGGATCCGCGGCGTCGTGGCGATCGCGCCGATCGCCTTCCCGGAGCCCAGGCTGGAGCAGGTGCTGTTCGGGCCGCGCGCGGTGCCCGTCGTCGGACCGCCGCTCTCGCGGGCGCTCGCCCCGGCGGACGCGGTGCTGCTGCCGCTGCTCTGGCGGGCCCTGTTCCTGCCCCGCGCCATGCCGGAGACCTTCGCGCGTCGCTTCCCATTCGCCCTCGCGGGCCGGCCGGACCGGCTGGTCGCGGACGGCGAGAACGCCAACCTGCTCTGGACCGACCTCGCCCGCAGCGCGGCGCTCTACCCGCTCTGCCGGGCGCCGGTCCACATCCTGTCGGGCAGCGGCGACATCGTCACCAACCAGACGCTGCACGGGCGCGGCGCCGCCCTGCTGATCCCGGGCGCGCGCCTGCACTGGCTGCGGGGCGAGGGCCACATGCTCCACCATTTCCGACAGGACGCGGTGGTAGAGGCGGCGCTGGCGATCGCCGCATAGGGTCCTGGGATCCCAAAGGGCCCGAGGCCCTTTCGGCGCCTCAAGGCGCTGCAGGCGGGGTCCGGGGCGCGCAGCCCCGGGATCGGCTTCTCCGACCCGGCAAAGCCGGGTCGGAGAAGCCGAATGCAGGGTTCCACCCTGCACCCGCGAAAGGCCTCGGGCCTTTCGAAACCGGGACTTCACGCCGCTTCCAACGCGGGCGTCTCCAAATCGTCGGCCGGGCCGAAGAACTCGTAGCGGATCCGCTCCGCCGGGACGCCGCGGGCGGCGAGTCCGTGCGTCAGGGCCGCCAGGAAGGGCTTCGGCCCGCACAGGTAGAAGGTCGCCCCCGCGGGCGCGGCCTCGGCGAGCCAGCCGGCCGTGATCAGCCCCCGGTGCTCGTCGGCCCCGAGCGGCGCATCAGCCGCCAGACCCTCGTAGAAGGTCGCGAGCGTGAGGCCCGGCGCCCGCTCGACCAGGGCCCGCAGCTCCGCCGCGAAGGCGTGGCTGCCGCGGTCCCGGGTGCCGTGCGCCCAGAGGACCGGGCGCGCGGGGGTCTCCGCGGCCAGCGTCTCGGCCATGCTCAGCAGCGGGGTCAGGCCGACGCCGCCGCTCGCCAGCACCACCGGGCCCTCGCCCTCCAGCACGAACTCGCCCGCGGGCGCTGCCACCGCCAGCACCGTGCCGGTCCCCGCCTCGGCATGCAGCCAGTTCGAGACGATGCCCTCCGGCAGGCCCGTCCGACGCTCGCGCTTCACGCTGATCCGGTAGGCCCGCGCGTTCGGCGCGCAGGAGATCGAGTAGTTGCGCGTCAGGGTGGGCCCGCCCGGCAGCGCGACGCGGAAGCCCAGATACTGCCCCGGCCGGTGCGGCATCACCGGCCCGCCATCCGCCGGCACCAGCCAGAACGAGCGCACCTCCGCGCTCTCGTCGCGCACGGATTCCACCCGGAAGGCCCGCCAGCCGGTCCAGCCGCCAGGCGCCGCCGCGTGCGCCCGGTAGAGTGCCGCCTCGCGCCCGATCAGGATCTCGGCCAGGCACCAGTAGGCCTCGCCCCAGGCGGCGCAGATCTCGGGCGTCGCCGCCTCGCCCAGCACGTCGCGGATCGCCGCCAGCAGCGCGTCGGCGACGTGCGGATAGTGCTCGGGCAGGATGTTGAGCGCGACGTGCTTCTGGGCGATGCGCTCGACCGCTCCACCCAGTACGCCGAGGTCGTCGATGTGGCGCGCGTAGGCCAGCACGGCCTGGGCGAGCGCCTTCGGCTGCGAGCCGGTCTCGCCGTGATGCGACTGGTTGAACAGGTCGCGGATCTCGGGATTCTCGAACAGGCGCTCGTACATGCGGCGGGTGATGGCGAGGCCGTGGGCCTCCAGGGCCGGCACGGTGGCCTTGATCAGCGCGACGGTGGCGGGTTCGAGGGGCTCGGGCATGGTCGCCTCAGAAGGTGCATCGACGATGCATCTTTAAGGACCGCGTCAGGGGCGTGCAAGACAAAGGTGTACCGATGATGTATCTTTTCGGCGTCCGGATCCCCGCATGCGCCTGACCCGCTACACCGACTACGCCCTGCGCACCCTGATCTATCTCGGGCTGAACGAGCCGCGGCAGAGCTCGATCGGCGAGATCGCGCGCGCCTACGGCATCTCGGAGAACCACCTGACCAAGGTGGTGCACCAGCTCGGCCGGCTCGGGCTGGTCCGCACGATCCGGGGCCGGGGCGGGGGCCTGAGGCTGGCGCTCGACCCCGCCGAGATCGTGGTCGGCGCGGTGGTGCGGCAGACCGAGGAGGATCTGGCGCTGGTCGCGTGCTTCGCGGGCGGCGCCTGCGCGATCACGCCGTCCTGCCGGCTGCGGCGGGCGCTGGGCGAGGCGCTGGCCGCCTTCCTCGCCGTGCTCGACGGCTACACCCTGGCCGACCTCCTGGGGGGCGGCGACGGGGCGGCGGTCGCACTGATGCTGGGATTGGCACCGCCGGAGCCGGTGTGATCCGCTAATCGAGGCAGAGCCGGAAATAGAGCTGTCGCACCCGCTCCATGGCCTCCCGGTCCTCGCCCCGGGCGGGGCTCAGAAGCTCCGGGCCATCGGGCACGCGGCCGAAGGAGGCCCCGGCGAGATCGGCCACGAAGCCGCGCGGCCCTCCGTAGAGCCCCTGCCGGTTCCTGACGTCGACCGAGCCGCAGATTGCCCCGCCCTCGGCCCGGCGCAGCTCGGTGACCCGCGCCTCCGGGCTGTTCAGGTTCCGCCCGACCAGATCGAGCACCGCGCGGGTGTCCGCGGGCCCGATCCGGGCTCCGGAGCCGTCCTCGACGGTCTGGCCGCGGGCGGTCGCGGGCAAGCCGAGACCCGCGCTCAAGACGAGCAGCGTGACGGCGAGTGCGGCGCGCTTCATCGTGATCCTCCCCGTTCGGCCGGATTCTCGGCGAGCACCTCGGCATCCGCAAGCCGCGGGCGGCATCGTGTCCCCGGCGCCCCGCCGGCCCCGAAAGCGGTGGCCGCTGCCGGCCCCGGGCTCGACCCCATCGGCGCCAGGGACTAGCCTCCGGCCCCATGCCCCTCGTGCCCCCGCCCCCGCGCGCCGCCTCGCGCCCGCCGGAACCCACCGCCACCGACGTGCCCTCCGCGCGGGTGCTCGCCGCCAACCAGCCCGAATGGTCGGTCGGCGACCTCGCCGCGGCGCTCAAGCGCACCCTGGAGGACGCCTTCGGCCATGTCCGCCTGCGCGGCGAGATCTCGGGCTATCGCGGCCAGCACGGCTCGGGCCATGCCTACTTCTCCCTCAAGGACGGGCAGGCGCGCATCGACGCGGTGGTCTGGAAGGGCGTGTTCGGGCGCCTGCGCCAGAAGCCGCAGGAGGGGCTGGAGGTGGTCGCCACCGGGCGCATCACCACCTTTGCCGGCAAGTCGTCGTACCAGATCGTGGTCGAGAGCCTGGAGCCGGCGGGCCTGGGCGCCTGGATGGCGCTCCTGGAGGAGCGCAAGCGGGTTCTGGCGGCCGAAGGGCTGTTCGACCCCGCGCACAGGAAGCCGATCCCCTACCTCCCCCGGGTCGTCGGTGTCGTCACCTCGCCGACCGGCGCCGTGATCCGCGACATCCTGCACCGGCTGGCGGACCGCTTCCCCCGCCCCGTGCTGGTCTGGCCGGTGCGGGTGCAGGGCGAGGGCGCGGCCGAGGAGGTCGCGGCCGCGATCCGCGGCTTCAACGCGCTGGCGCCCAATGGTCCGATCCCGCGGCCCGACGTGCTGATCGTCGCCCGCGGCGGCGGCTCGATCGAGGATCTCTGGTCCTTCAACGAGGAATGCGTGGTCCGCGCCGCCCACGAGAGCCGGATCCCGCTGATCTCGGCGGTCGGCCACGAGACCGACACCACGCTGATCGACTACGTCTCCGACCGCCGCGCACCGACGCCCACGGGGGCGGCCGAGATGGCGGTGCCGGTGCGCGCAGAGCTCGTCGCGACCGTGCACGATCTCGGCGGGCGCAACCACGGCGCTGTGCTGCGCCGGCTCGACCGCGACCGCGCGGACCTCCGGGCGGCGGCCCGCGCGATTCCCCCCGCCGACGCCTTCCTGGCGGGCAAGCGCCAGCGCCTCGACCTCGCCGAGGCCCGCCTCGCGCCGGCGCTGGCCGCGGGCGCGCGCGGCCACCGCCAGCGCCTGCAGGCGCTGCTCGACCGGCTGGCGCGGCGCTCGCCCGACGTGGCGCTCGCCAACGCCCGCGCGCGCCTCGCCCGCATCGACCACCGGCCGCGGACGGCCGTGCGCAACGACCTGCTGCGCAAGGGCGAGCATCTCGGTCAGCTCGGCCGCCGCCTCGTCGTCGCCCGCGAGGCCACGATCGAGCGGGCCCGGGCACTTGAGGCGCGCCGGGCGGACCGGCTCGCCGCGGTTCTGGCCCGGCTCACCCAAGCCGGCGCCCGCACGGTCGAGCGCCGCCGCGACCGGCTCGCCGCGCTGGGCGGGCTCCTCGGCTCGCTGAGCTACCGGGCGGTGCTGGAGCGCGGCTACGTGCTGGTGCGCGACGCGGACGGTGCGCCCCTGCGCCGCGCCGCGGACGCCGCCCGCGCGCCCGGCCTCAGCCTGCAATTCGCGGACGGCACCGTGCGGGCGCGGCCGGAGGGCGCGGAGGCCGGGCCCCCTGCCCCATTCTCCGTCCTGCCCGAGCCCGACAAGGCCCCGCGCCGCGCGCCGCGCCGGGCCGCGGCCCGCGGCAAGCCCGCCGAGCCGGAGGCGCAGCAGGCCTCGCTGTTCGAGGCGTGAGGGCCGTAACGGCGGATTCACCGGCGCCCGTCAGACTCAGGGCATGACCACCGTCGCCGCGCAGGCCACCCAGATGCTCGCCGCCGCCTTCTCCCAGCAGATGGGGGTGGCGGTGGCGCGCCAGCAGATCACGGCCGATCGCGCGGTGGCCGAGCTGGTCGCCGGCGCGATCCAGTCCGCCGCGCCCCCTGCCCCGCCCGGCCAGGGCCGTGTCGTCGATACCCGCGTCTAGGCCGTCGCGACCCTCACGCCCTCCTCCGGCTGCCCGCTTCGGAGGCCGCGTCGGCCCTCGGCGCGCGTCGATAATGGTAGCGTGATACCTCCCGGTCGAAGCCGAGTCCCGCGTAGAGCGCCCGGGCCGGCGGGTTGTCGGCCACCACCTGAAGGCAGGCGGCGGTCGCACCCCGGGACCGGCCCCAGCGCATCAGCGCCGACACGACGCGCCGGCCGTATCCCCGCCCGCGGCAGGCCTCTTCCGTCGCCACCGACTCGATCACCACCAGATCCCCGTCGAGCACGCCGTAGGCCTGCGCGGCGATCGCCCCGTCCAGCCGCAGGGCCGCGCAGGCGCGCGGCAGCAGGATCGCGGCGTGCATCGCCCGGTAGACGCGCTCCGCCTCCGGATCGGACCGGTTGATCGCGGCGCGGAAGGCCAGCCACGCCGCGTCCGGCGCCTCGGCGAGGCTCACCCGATCCGCGCTCTCGGCGAGCCCCGCGAGGTCGGCCACGAGCGTCAGCGAGGCGCCCTCGGCCGCGTAGCCCCGGCGGGCCAACTCGGGGTCGAGTTCCGGCGCGAGCGAGACGATCCGGAACAGGGCCGGCCGGCCCAGCCCGCGGAAGACCGCCTCGCAGGCCGCGATTGCCGCCGCCGGGGCCGCGCGGGGGCCGCGCAGCGGGTTGACCGCGTTCGTCCGTCGGGTCGGGCCGCCGGCCGCCCGCAGCAGCCAGCCCTCGAGATGCGCCTCGCGCGGCGCCGGCCACGCGTTGCGGCAGGCCTCCTCCACGCGCCAGGCCAGATCCGCCTCGTCCATCGCCGCCCCCCTCCGTCCCGTTCCGCCGCCCGACGCCGTGACCGTCCCCGCCGCCGAAGCCCGATCCGATCCGGCCGCCGCACCCGCTTACCCGTGCCGGCCACGCCATCGGGGTTGACGCGCGTGCCGCGGTTTGCGACCGCCTGCCGCGGCACGCCTCATGCCTCACGCCGTGCGCGGCGGGCGCGGCCCCAGGCAGGTGCCCCCGAGCAGGAGCCCCCATGACCACCACGATCGACAGCGACCAGAAGCTCCACCTCGTCTTCGGCGGCGAGCTGTCGGAGCTCGAAGGCGTCCGCTTCAAGGACGTGAAGGGCCTCGACATCGTCGGCATCTTCCCCGACTACGCCTCCGCCCAGGTCGCCTGGAAGGCCAAGGCCCAGGCCACCGTCGACAGCGCGCAGACCCGCTACTTCATCGTCCACCTGCACCGCCTGCTGGAGCCGTAGGACGTATTCCATGCGTCAGGCGCATGCGGTGAACGAGAACGTTGTGACGGCAGCACGCCGCTGGTAAGAGCCGAGCCGTTCCGGCCGGGGTTCGCGCCCGTCCGGCGAGCGTCGTGTCGGGCGGCGGGTCAGGTATTCGCGAAGGCGTCCCGGAGGGATGCGCGGTGGACGCAAGTGAGGCTACGGACATGAAGTCCTCGATCAAGATCATCGCCGGCAACGCGAGCCGGCCCTTGGCCGAGGCGATCGCCGCCTACCTCGAACTGCCGCTGGCCAAGTGCATGGTCCGGCGCTTCGCCGACATGGAGATCTTCGTCGAGCTGCAGGAGAACGTGCGCGGCGAGGACGTGTTCATCGTCCAATCGACCGCCTTCCCGGCCAACGACCACCTGATGGAACTGCTGATCATGATCGACGCCGCGCGCCGGTCCTCGGCCCGGCGCATCACGGCGGTGATCCCCTATTTCGGCTACGCCCGGCAGGATCGGCGCACCTCGGGCCGCACGCCGATCTCGGCCAAGCTCGTGGCCAACCTGATCACCCGGGCCGGCGCCGACCGCGTGCTGACGCTCGACCTCCATGCCGGCCAGATCCAGGGCTTCTTCGACATCCCGACCGACAACCTGTTCGCCGCCCCCGTGATGGTGCGCGACATCAAGGAGCGGGCGGGCTCGATCCACGAGCGCATGGTGGTCTCGCCCGACGTCGGCGGCGTGGTGCGGGCCCGCGCCATCGCCAAGCGCATCGACGCCTCGCTCGCCATCGTCGACAAGCGCCGCGAGCGCGCGGGCGAGTCGGAGGTGATGAACATCATCGGCGACGTCGAGGGCCGTTCCTGCATCCTCGTGGACGACATCGTCGATTCCGGCGGCACGCTGGTCAACGCGGCGGAAGCGCTGCTCAACGCCGGCGCCAAGGAGGTCTCGGCCTACATCACGCACGGGGTGCTCTCGGGCGGCGCGGTCTCGCGCATCGCCGCCTCGCGGATGAAGGAACTCGTCATCACCGACTCGATCCAGCCGACGCAAGCCGTCAAGCTCGCCCGCAACATCCGCGTGGTGACGATCGCCCCGCTGCTCGGCGAGGCGATCGGGCGCACGGCGACCGAGTCGAGCGTGTCGAGCCTGTTCGACTAGCGGGGCGCCGCTGCCCTTGAGCCGTTCCCGATCGCGAACGGCTCAAGGTCTTCGGCTTGGCGCGCTCTCTTACGCCGAACCGGCGTCCACTTCGGCAGCGTGCGTTCTAGTGCGAAAAGTCCGGCTCCTCGCGGGCGAGGCGCCGCCGGATGCTCTCCAGGTGCAGGCGCGCGCTCTCGGCGTCGCCCGCGCGCATCTGCGCGGCGGTGCGGGCGGCGATGTCGGGCGGCACCGGCACCAGCGGGCGCCCGCTGCCCATCGCCTTCAGCTGCACCTCGGCGGCGCGCTCCAGGTAGTAGAGGTCGTCCCAGGCTTCGGCCACCGTCGGGCCGGTGACGACGACCCCGTGGTTGCGCAGGAACACCACGTCGGCCTCCCCGAGCGTCGCGGCGATGCGGTCGCCCTCGCTGTCGTCCAGGGCGAGGCCGTTATAGGCCTCGTCCACCGCGACCCGGCCGTAGAACTTCAGCGCGGTCTGGCCGGCGAAGGCCAGGGGCTCACCCGCGACCATGCTGAGCGCGGTGGCGTTCGGCATGTGGGTGTGGAAGGCGGCGCGCGCCCGCGGCAGGCGGGCGTGCAGCCGGGCGTGGATGAAGAAGGCTGTGGCCTCCGGCCGCCCCTCCCCCTCCAGCACGTGCCCGTCGAGGGAGCAGACGAGCAGGTCCGAGGCGCGGATCTCCGCGAAGGCGAGGCCGTAGGGGTTGACCACGAACAGGTCGTCGCGTCCCGGCACCACGGCCGAGAAGTGGTTGCAGATCCCCTCCTCCAGCCCGTAGCGGGCCGCCATCCGGAAGCAGGCGGCGAGGTCGGTCCGGGTCCGCGCCAGCCCGGCGCGGTCGATGCCGTCGAGGCCGGGACGGGCGGTGGCGCCGAGCGCGCGCAGTTCGTGGGCCACGGCGATGTCTCCTCGATCCCGGCTCGCTGGCCGTGCGGGCGCGCGTGCGATGCCGCGCGCCGCGGAGGAAACAGGCCTTCGGGGCTTCGCGCAAGCGGCCCGCCCCGCGCCCGGCGATTTCCGGTGCCGACGACCACGAATCGTCCGCGCGCGGCGATTGCGCCGCTCCGGCTCCCCGCCTATACTGTGGGCATCCCCCAATTTGTGGCGTGTGACGGGACGTCCGGACGATCGAGCCGGAGCCCGCGGACCGGTGCCCCCCGTCTCGGGCCGTTCCCGCGCCCGTGAACGTGGAGCTGCCCGATGTCCCAGGGTCCGCTGATGCCCAAGGCCACCGCCGTCTGGCTGGTGGAGAACACCTCCCTCGCCTTCGAGCAGATCGCCGACTTCTGCAAGCTGCACCCGCTGGAGGTGAAGGGCATCGCCGACGGCGAGGTCGCGGCCGGCATCAAGGGGCTCGACCCGATCACCACGGGCCAGCTCACCCGCGACGAGATCGAGAAGGCCCAGAAGGCGCCGCACTACCGGCTCAAGCAGGCGGTCTCGAAGGTGAAGCTGCCGGAGGTGAAGCGCACCACCAAGGGCCCGCGCTACACCCCCCTGTCGCGCCGCCAGGACCGCCCGAACGCCATCCTCTGGCTGGTGCGCAACCACCCCGAGCTGAAGGACGCGCAGATCATCCGGTTGGTCGGCACCACCAAGTCCACCATCCAGCAGATCCGCGAGCGCACCCACTGGAACTCGGCCTCGCTCCAGCCGATGGACCCGGTGACGCTCGGCCTGTGCACCCAGATCGACCTCGACTTCGAGGTTCAGCGTGCTGCCGCCGACCGCCCGGCCCATGTCCAGGCCGATGCCGGCGCCTCGCTGCTGCCGGCCGAGGTCTCGACCGCGCAGGGCTACGAGGCGGAGGACGACCATCGCCCCGGCCGCGGCGACGAGCGTCTCGATGCCGATTCGGTCTTCGCCAAGCTCAAGGGCCGGCGCAGCGAGGACGAGGACGACGAGGCGTACTGATCCGTCGTGCTCCCTCCCCCGCAGAGGGGGGAGGGTTTGTACGCCGCGATTGTCTCCAAAGCCCTTTTGCTGTAAGGAGCGCGCGTCCTCTCGGTAGGATCGCGCGCTTTTTCTATTCTGCGCGCCTCCGCGACAGCCGGCAGGACCGCCCTCGGACAGCGCATCACTGCGTCGGCAAGCCGCTCCCTCGGGATCGGTCGCCCCTCCCGTAAATCCCGGGAGCGGCCGCGGTGGACGGGGACGCATCGCAGCACGAGCCGCCGACGCCGGGCCCCGCGGGGCCCTCAGGAGACAGAATGACCGCTGGTACCGCCCTGCAGCAGAACGCCTATCGCGACGACTTCGCGGCGCTGCTCGAGGAGAGCTTCCTCCAACACGAGATCACCGAGGGGTCCGTCGTCAAGGGTCGCGTCGTCGCGATCGAGAAGGACGTGGCCGTCATCGATATCGGCGCCAAGACGGAAGGGCGCGTCGCCCTGAAGGAGTTCACCGGCCCCGGCCGCGAGGGTGAGCTCAGCGTCGGCGACGAGGTCGAGGTCTACGTCGATCGCATCGAGAACGCGCTGGGCGAGGCCGTCATCTCGCGCGACAAGGCTCGTCGCGAGGAGAGCTGGGTCAAGCTCGAGAAGGCTTTCGAAGCCAACGAGCGCGTCACCGGCACGATCTTCAACCAGGTCAAGGGCGGCTACACCGTCGATCTCGACGGCGCCGTGGCGTTCCTGCCGCGCTCCCAGGTCGATATCCGTCCGGTGCGCGACGTCACGCCGCTCCTGGGCACGCCCCAGCCCTTCCAGATCCTCAAGATGGATCGCCGCCGCGGCAACATCGTCGTGTCGCGCCGCACCGTGCTCGAGGAGAGCCGCGCCGAGCAGCGCTCGGAGCTGGTGGCCAACCTTGAGGAAGGTCAGGTCATCGACGGCGTCGTCAAGAACATCACCGAGTACGGCGCCTTCGTCGATCTCGGCGGCATCGACGGCCTGCTGCACGTCACCGACATGGCGTGGCGCCGCGTGAACCACCCGTCCGAGGTCGTGCAGATCGGCCAGACGGTGAAGGTCAAGATCATCAAGATCAACCACGAGACGCACCGCATCTCGCTCGGCATCAAGCAGCTGCTCGCCGATCCGTGGGAGGGCATCCAGGCCCGCTACCCGGTCGATGCCAAGCTCAAGGGCCGGGTCACCAACATCACCGATTACGGCGCCTTCGTGGAGCTGGAGCCGGGGATCGAGGGCCTGATCCACGTCTCCGAGATGAGCTGGACCAAGAAGAACGTCCATCCGGGCAAGATCGTCTCCACCTCCCAGGAGGTCGAGGTGCAGATCCTGGAGGTCGATCCGGTCAAGCGCCGCATCTCGCTCGGCCTTAAGCAGACCCTGCAGAACCCCTGGGAGGCCTTCTCCGAGAAGCACCCGGTCGGTTCCGAGGTCGAGGGCGAGGTCAAGAACAAGACCGAGTTCGGCCTGTTCATCGGCCTCGAGGGCGACGTCGACGGCATGGTCCACCTGTCGGATCTCGACTGGAACCGTCCCGGCGAGCAGGTCATCGAGGAGTACAAGAAGGGCGACGTGGTGCGCGCCCAGGTTCTCGACGTCGATGTCGAGAAGGAGCGCATCTCGCTGGGCGTGAAGCAGCTCGGCGGCGACCCCTTCGCCGAGGCCGGCGAGATCAAGAAGGGTCAGATCGTCACCTGCGAGGTGGTCGAGGTGAAGGATGCCGGCGTCGAGGTGAAGATCGCCGACACCGACATGCAGACCTTCGTGCGCCGCGCCGAGCTCGCCCGCGACCGCGGCGACCAGCGTCCCGAGCGTTTCGCCCCCGGCGAGAAGTTCGACGCCCGCGTCGTGCAGTTCGACCGCAAGGCCCGCCGCGTGCAGGTCTCGATCAAGGCCCTGGAGATGGCCGAGGAGAAGGAGGCGATGGCCCAGTTCGGCTCGGCCGATTCGGGTGCCTCGCTCGGCGACATCCTGGGCGCCGCCTTCAACAAGAAGCGCACCGACGAGGACTAGTCCTCGCCGCCCGCCGCCCGGCTCCGCCGGGCGGCCTCGCGCACGCCGAGCCCGTCCGGGATCCGTCCCGGGCGGGCTTCGGCGTTCCGAGGGGATCACACCCGCGACGGGTTCCGGTGCGACCCGGCGCCGGCCACGCCGTGCAACCTGCCCCGCCGACCCGCCAATCTCGGTCAAGCCTCTGGACCCAACCAAAGTTTGGGTGCAAACCGGCGCCGCTTGTGACAGCTTCGACCTGTCGGCGCCCCGACCGCGCGGTCGGGCCCGGGTGGTCGCCGAGCAGCAATCCGAAGCCGGCCCGCGGGCCTGGCGCGCGAGGGAGAGCACCATCGCATGGCCGCCGACGCCGAACTCCTGATCGACCGCAGGCGCCTGCGCCGCAAGCTCTCGCTCTGGCGGGTGCTGGGCATCGGCGGCCTCGTGGTCGCGGTCGGGGCCGTCGGCCTGCGCGCCCGCTCCGGCACGGACGGACTCGGCTTCGGCGCCGTGCGTCCGCAGATCGCCCGGGTCTCCGTCTCCGGGTTCATCGCGGGCAGCGAGGCCACCGCCAAGCTCCTGAAGCGGGTGGGCGAGGCCTCCGCCGTGCAGGGCGTGGTGGTGTCGATCAACTCGCCGGGCGGCTCGACCACGGGCTCGGAAGAGCTCTACCGCAACCTGCGCCAGCTCGCCGAGAAGAAGCCGGTCGTGGCCTTCGTGGACGGCACCGCGGCCTCGGGCGCCTACATCACGGCGCTCGCCGCCGACCACATCGTGGCGCGCGAGACCTCGCTCGTCGGCTCGATCGGCGTGCTGTTCCAGTATCCCGAGGTGTCGGGCCTGCTCGACAAGGTCGGCGTGAAGGTCGAGGCCATCAAGTCCTCGCCCCTCAAGGCCGAGCCCTCCGGCTTCGCGCCGACCTCGCCCGAGGCGCGGGCGGCGCTGGCCGCGGTCGTCGGCGACACCTACGCCTGGTTCAAGGGACTGGTGGCCGAGCGGCGCGGGATGAGCGACCAGCAGCTCGCCGCGGTCTCGGACGGGCGCGTGTTCAGCGGGCGCCAGAGCATCCCCCTCAGGCTCGTGGACGAACTCGGCAGCGAGCGGCAGGCGGTGGCGTGGCTGGAGAGCGAGCGCAAGGTGGCCAAGGGGCTGCCGGTGACGGACTGGAAGCCCCGCTCCGACTCGGATTTTGGCCTGTGGTCGGCGCTGGGCACGGGCGCGGACCTGCTCGGGCTCGGCGGCCTCGCCGGCCGGCTGCACGGGCTGGAGACCGAGACGCGGGCGCTGACCGAGGGCGGCCTGCTCGTCCTCTGGCGCCCCGCCGGCACGCCCTGAGCGCGCCGCCCAAGCCCCTCGTTCCCTCGACAAGCCCCTCGCTCCCTCGAGAAGACCGCCGCACGATGATCAAGTCGGAGCTCGTCCTCAGAATCGCCGAGCGCAATCCCCATCTCTACCAGCGCGACGTCGAGATCCTGGTCAACGCGATCCTCGACACGATCGCGGACGCTCTGGCGCGCGGGGACCGGGTGGAACTGCGCGGCTTCGGGGCGTTCTCGGTGAAGCGCCGCGAAGCGCGCAAGGGGCGCAACCCGCGCACGGGCGCGGCCGTTGCCGTGTCGGAGAAGGCCATCCCCGTGTTCAAGACCGGCAAGGAGATGCGCCAGCGCCTCAACGCCGCCGGCATCGGCGACGGCCCGGCAGAGGCCGAGTGAGGCGTATCGTGAGCCGCGTTCCCGGGGGCCGGCCCGCGGTCTGGAGAAGACGATGATCCGTTTCCTGAAAGGTCTGGTGCTGCTGCCCGTCGCCGTCCTGGTGATCCTGTTCGCGGTGGCCAACCGCGAGCCGGTGCGGCTCTCCCTCGATCCGTTCTCGCAGGTGCCGGCCTTCAGCGCGAGCGTGCCGCTCTACGCGGTGCTGTTCGCCGCGGTCGCGGTCGGCATCGTGGTCGGCGGCATCTTCGCCTGGCTCGGCCAGGGCAGCGTCCGCCGCACCGCGCGCCGGCGCGGGCGCGAGGTGCGGCGCCTGGAGGGCGAGACCGCGCGCCTGCGCACCTACGCGCCCGAGCCCGGCGCGACCGTCCCCGCGGGCGGCCTCCCCGCCCGCACCGCCCTGCCCGCGCCGCGCTGAGCGGCCCCCTCGGCCGGACCCGTCCGTTGAGCGCGCGCGTCAAAATCTGCGGGCTCTCCACCGGCGATACGCTGGCGGCGGCGCTCGATGCGGGCGCCGACCTCGTGGGCTTCGTGCATTTCCCGAAGAGTCCGCGCCATCTCGGCTGGGCGGAGGCGCGGGTGCTCGCCGCCGCCGTGCGCGGCCGTGCCGAGCGCGTGGTGCTGCTGGTCGATCCCGACGACGCCGCGCTGGCGGCGGCGGTCGAGAGCGTCGCCCCCGACCTGATCCAGCTCCACGGGCGCGAGAGCCCGGAGCGCGTCGCCGCGATCCGGCGCCTGACCGGGCGCCCGGTGATGAAGGCGCTCGGCATCGGCGAGGCCGCCGACCTCGCGCGCGTGGCGGACTACGCCGCGGCCGACCGCCTGCTGCTCGACGCCAAGCCGCCGCGCGGCGGAGACCTGCCCGGCGGCAACGGGCTCGCCTTCGACTGGTCGCTCCTCTCGGGCACCGCCCTGCCCCGGGGCTGGATGCTCTCCGGCGGGCTCCGCCCCAGCACGGTCGCGGAGGCGCTCGCCCGTACGCGGGCGCCCGCCGTCGATGTCTCCTCCGGCGTCGAGACGGCGCCCGGCGTGAAGGACCCGGGCCTGATCGCGGCCTTCATCCGCGCGGTGCGGGCGGGTGACGCGCCCGGGGACGTCGCGGCCGGCTTGGCGTCCGCACCCCGAGGGGTCTAAAGCAGGCGCAAACGGGTACACGTTTGCCCGACACGCGCCCGAGGACTAGCCCCGTGACCGTCGCACCCGCCCCGAACTCCTTCCGCACCGGCCCCGACGAGCGCGGGCGCTTCGGCATCTTCGGCGGCCGCTTCGTGGCCGAGACCCTGATGCCGCTGATCCTCGACCTGGAGAAGGCCTACACCGAGGCCAAGGCGGACCCGGAGTTCCGGGCCGACATGGAGTCCTACGGCACGCACTACATCGGCCGGCCGAGCCCGCTCTACTACGCCGAGCGCCTGACCGAGCACCTGCGCGCCAAGGCGCCCGCGGGACAGGGCGCGAAGATCTACTTCAAGCGCGAGGAACTGAACCACACCGGCTCCCACAAGGTGAACAACGTGTTGGGCCAGATCCTGCTGGCTCGCCGCATGGGCAAGCCGCGCATCATCGCCGAGACGGGGGCGGGCCAGCACGGCGTGGCCACCGCCACGCTCTGCGCGCGCTTCGGCCTCAAATGCGTGGTCTACATGGGCGCGGTCGACGTGGCCCGCCAAGCCCCGAACGTCTTCCGCATGAAGATGCTGGGCGCCGAGGTGGTGCCGGTCGAATCCGGCACCAAGACCCTCAAGGACGCGATGAACGAGGCGCTGCGCGACTGGGTGACCAACGTCGCCGACACCTTCTACTGCATCGGCACGGTCGCGGGCCCGCATCCCTACCCGGCGATGGTGCGCGACTTCCAGTCGGTGATCGGCATCGAGACCAAGCAGCAGATGCTGGCGCTGGAGGGGCGGCTGCCCGACTCGCTCGTCGCCTGCATCGGCGGCGGCTCGAACGCGATGGGCCTGTTCCACCCCTTCCTCGACGACCGCGAGGTCGAGATCTTCGGGGTGGAGGCGGCGGGCCACGGCGTCCAGAGCGGCCTGCACGCGGCCTCGCTCACGGGGGGCAAGCCCGGCGTGCTGCACGGCAACCGCACCTACCTGCTGATGGACGGCGACGGCCAGATCGCGGACGCGCACTCGATCTCGGCGGGCCTCGACTACCCGGGCATCGGCCCCGAGCACGCATGGCTGCACGAGATGGGCCGCGTGACCTACCTGTCGGCGACCGATGCGGAGACGCTGGAGGCGTTCAAGCTCTGCTCGATGCTGGAGGGCATCATCCCGGCGCTCGAGCCCGCCCACGCCCTGTCCAAGATCCTCGAGCTGGCACCCCAGCGCCCGGCCGAGCACCTGATGGTGCTGAACCTCTCGGGGCGGGGCGACAAGGACATCCCGCAGGTGGCCGAGATTTTCGGGACGAAGCTCTGAGACGCGGCTGGATGGGAAACGAGGGCGTTGACACCGCAGCGTCCCTCTTTCTATATCCAGCCACCGACACGGGCGGCCCGACAGGGCTGACGGCGGTTTGGGGCGGGGTAGCTCAGCTGGTTAGAGCAGAGGAATCATAATCCTTGTGTCGGGGGTTCAAATCCCTCCCTCGCTACCAACAATCTCAAGCACTTAGCTTCGAAGCCCTGGCCAGGACGCCGGGGCTTTTTCGTTACCGGGGCGGAACTGGGGCGGCACCTTGGGTGTCCGTCCTCAGGCTCCACGCCCAGGCAACCGCCCCAGTGCGGCTCGCGGCCGCTCCCCGGTTTGTCCACAGGCCAGACTGCCACCGGCCGCGTGTCCCGTTCCAGGCGACGCCTCGGCGGGGAGACATCAAGTCACTTGATGGCGTCGGGCTGGCATTCGTGCATGCACGCCGGTGCTCAGCCCTTGCCCCGGTCCTGGTAGGTCTCGACGAGGAACGTCGCGATGGCGCCGGCGGCGTTGACCGCGAGGCTGGCGTGCCGGGGTGACGGCCTGACCCGGGGGCGCTCTTCCGTCGGCGGGTCGTCGGCGTGGGCGTCGGAGAAGCGGTTCCGCAGCGTGCCGAGCCCGTTCACAAGGGTCATCGCGCCGCCGAGGATGGCCTTGATCGGCACGTCCCGGTGCTGGTCCGGGGCCAGCTTCAACCCGGCCGCGACGGCGCCGTAGAGCTTGGGCAGGTCGTCCTTCGGGGCGTAGGGGATGCCGAGCCCGTCGAGGATGTGTTTGCACACCGCTTCCAGCAGCGTGCGCGCGACCGTGATGGCACCCTCGGGGTCGGCGGTCCGGCGCGTCAGGGCCTTGATCCAGACCGCATGCACGCCGTCGGCGTCGAACGAGGCGAGCGCGTCGTTGACCACCGCGTCGCCGGGGGACCGGTTGCGGCCCTCCAGGTGATCCATGACTGGCGCGAACGCATCCCGGATGTAGGTGCGCCGTTCCTCGTATCGGTCGAGCCGGGGCTTGATGTGAGACCAGAAAGCCCCGAGATCGCGGCAGGTCCGGACGAACTCCGGCAGCATCGGCTTGAGCTCGCCGTCGGCGAGGACCTCCCGGCGCAGGTACTCGTAGGCGTGTCCGTCGAGCGAGCCCCCGGTCGCCCGCGAGATGAGGATACCCTCCATCATAGCGACCTGCTCGATGCGGGTCTCGGGTATGTCGTCCATCGGGTCCCCCGGCTTCGGGCCCAGGCTATCGTCATGCCGCGAGGTGCGCACGTGCGCACGTGCGCACGCGAGATGCGCACAGGGCAAGGCACAAGGCCTCCGCGCCGGATTTCCGGCGCTATCGGCCACCTGCGTCGGCAGCCCGTCCGACGAGATTGTCGTACTCCGCCTCCCTGGCCGCAATCGCGGCTTCCTCAGCCCTGCGGTCGGCCGCCTCTTCCGCGGGGGCGTGGCGCTGCATGCGCCTGATCGCAGCGGGTGGGAGCGAGCCGGAGTGGAACAATTCCGGCTCGCGCGGCGGCCTGCCACCCGGAGTGCCTGCTCCATCGAAATCCGCGAGGATGGACCGCACGCGATGGTCGATGCGCAACCCGTACCCTCGATCCAGAACGTCGCGGAGGTATTTGCGGAGCGCGCGTGGAGAGGGGCCTCCCTCCTCGTGGATCTGCCTGCAATATTTATTCGCAGTGTGCTCTGGCATGAGGGCCAGGCGCGCGTCGAGGATCTCCAGGACGAGCTGCTCTGGCATGTCCAGGGTGACCTCCACCATCACGAGGCACTTAAACCGGGCCTCCCTCAGCTTCCGGTTCAGTCCCTCGATTGCCTCGCGTGTCTCCTGGCACGGCTTGCCTTCCTTCGGATCGAACAGGCCCATTTCCCGCATGTCGCGCACCCCATCTCTGTTTGGGGGCACCCTGGGCGTCGCGGGTTACCGGCATCCGAATCGGGGCTGGCCTTGTGGGGCCAAGGTTTCCGCCAGGTTGTGGCATCCCCAGCGGTTTGCTCGGGTCCATTTAACCGGCTCGCAACAGGCGGCGTGGCATCTCTCGGCTCGGCATAGCTGCTCTCATTCCCAGGACACCGGCGGGGCTCGCCTCACTAACGGTCCAGTGTCGGATCGGGAAAATGGGAGGAACCCAGCATGTCAGTGAAGACCAGTATCCCCTCGGGACTGTCGAAGGCGCTCGACCAATCCGAAGGCGGCCTGCGCACATTCGTTGAGGTGCAGCGGGCAGCGTTCGACGAGATGTCGGAGCGCTGGCAGGAGAGCGACCGCGCCGCGGCGATCTCGGACTGGCTGGACCGCCTGGAGGAGTTGGCCGAGTACCTCGCCGAGTGCGAGGACTCGCTCGCCTAGTTCATGCGCCCGACGGGGCCTCGGCAGCGATGCAGGGGGCCCTGTTCGATTCGGGCGGCGAACCGGGGATGGACAGGGACACCCTCAGCCGTAGTAGCGGGAGAAGCTTAGCTCGCGGCTCTTGAGCGCGGCCGCCGCGATGGCTGCGGCGTCCCGGTGCCCGTCGACGACTGCCCGCAGGGCCTCGCGGTGCAGCCAGTCCTCGACGATGTGGTCGCCGCAGGACCAGTGGATGCCGGCCCCGGACAGGGCGACCACGATGGCGTCGACCGCCTCGACTGACAGCGAGGGGCGCTCCTCGACGTCGATCCAGCAGACGACGTTGCCGAACTCGGGCCACTCGTCCCCATCCGGGTTCCACACGGCCGTGAACCTCTCGCCGTCCTCGTCCGAGACGCCCCTCAGCAGCAGAACGGCGTCCTCGTCGGATGACCTCCCGACGTAGAAGTAGGCCCACACCGGTCGGTCTGTCGGGATGCCCTTGTGGCCGCTCTGCCATCTCGGCCGGTTGCGGTAGGCTACCAGGGCCTCGACGGCGCAGGGCCGGCAGCGCCAGGAGCGCTTCGCCGCCACGAAGGTCTCCCCGCAGTCCCGGCAGGGGCCGAGGTAGCCGCCGGGCGCCCAACCGTGCGGCACGAGATCCTCCACGGTGTAGCCGTCGTCCAGGTTCTCAGACTGGAGCGGCAGGGACCCCAGGTTGGTGAAGGTGCGGTCCTTCCAGGCCTCGGTCATGCCTCACCTCCCTCGATCTCGACCAGCGGCGAGATGGTCTCCAACGACCACGGCAGGTAAGCACGCGAGCGCTCCACGTCCTCGCGGGTGATCATCGCGACGTGCTGGCTGTCCCCGCCGAGGCGGGTCCGAAAGAACCCATCCTCGTCCCGCCGGGGCGCCGCGTAGGCTGGACCGCTGAAGCGGTGGGTGGTCGAGATCAGCAGTTTAAGCGTCACCATGTTCCCATCGACGTGGGTGGTCCGTCGGCCTACGCGGACCCGAGGGAACTCCCGCAGGAACCCCGGCCCGGTCTGCCTGAAGATGAAGGTCCCGTCGTCGTTCGGCGTGAGAACCTGCTCCTCTCGGGGCGGGTGCTGAACGGTGCCCTCCAGGCTCCCGGTCATGCTCTCGATGGTGCGGCCGGTCTCGAAATCCTCGTAGGCCTCGGATTGGATGACGATGCCATGCTCGATGCCTGCTGGCATCTCGCGCAGCGGGCTGACCCGTCCTAGGCCATGGATTAGCCGGAAGGTGGGGTCGTTCCGGACAAGAGAATGGAAGTCGGCATCCAGCCGTCGCTCCTCACCGGCGCGGCGGAGGCTTTGGGGCGCCTTGTCCGGCCGCCAGGTCATCCCGTTCGCGTCGGTTAGAGCGAACCGCTCCGGGACGGTCATCTCGCACCCTGCGCCACGAAAGGCCGCGACGAGGTGGCGGAGCTGACGAACGCACCAGCCGGAGGGCTGGTTGTTCATGGGACCCTTGGCCTGGCTGATGCACGCCGTGAACGTGTCGGTCGCGCATGGCACGTCGATCTCGACCAAGAGTTGGCTGAGGCCGTCCTCCCTCCGAAGCGACCAGAAACCATCAGAGACCATGTCCTCGTCGTCGGCGAGGCTCTGGCCGTAGCCCTGGTTGTCGAGGCAGTTGCCCATGCAGACGCCCTCGCGGCGGAGGGCCTGCTTGGTCACGAGGCGAACCCAGTAGCCGCCGTCGTCGGCCTCGATGCGGTCGGCGGTGCCCTTGTCGATCGCGGGTGTGCGCTCGCTCATGCGAAGCTCCCCACTGCCGGCAGGTCGGCGTCCCAGGTGCGGGACGGCCCCTCGGCCTCCTCGATGCGGCGGCGCTCCTCGGCCCAGGCAGCTTCCCGAGCGGCGCGCTGCTCCGGGGTCGCCGTGTCGATGATCACCCCTTGCAGGGCCTGGACGGCCTGCCACTCGCGGGTGCGCTCCATGTGCTCGGCGATGCGCTGGTTGCGGGCCACCTCAGCCTTGGCCTCGGCGAACATCGCCCGGATGGCGTCCGCGCTGATCGGCAACGGCGCCTCGGCCACGGTTACCTTCCGCGCCTGGGCGGCCGCCTTCCGGCGCGCCCGGCGGTTTCCCTCGAAGCGGGTCCGCTCCTCCCGCTCCAGGTTGACCTCGTACTGGCGCGCCATGCGGTCCGCGAACTCAGGCACGCTGATCCGCCTGAGCGGCAGGCCGGTGAGTGTGTCCAGCGCCTCCATGGCTCAGGTCCCCTTCATCGGGTCGGCGAGGTCGTAGTCGCGCGCCGCCACGTAGTCGGGGTGGTCCTCGTCCGGCAGGGGGCGCCCGTCGCCAAGGAACTCGTGGCCATAGCGCTCGTAGCCCTCGCGGTAGGCCTTCTCCAGGACGGCGCCCCGGACGAAGCCGACCTCGCGCAGGAGCGTCAGCGCCGCCTCGCGCCGGAGGCCCTGAACATCCATCAGGATCACCACCTGCAGGTCGGTCATCGACCGGAGGTCGGCGAGGCGCTCCTCCTCTTCCCGGGCACGCTCGGCGCGGATGCCGGCGACCGCGTCAGCGACGGTGCGCTCCTGTTCCGGCGGCAGGTTGGCGACGGTGCGGGCGAGGTTCCGGAGTTCGCTGTCGGTCAGCATCAGGCAGCCCTCCGGAACAAGCGTTGGATGAGCCCGCCCTCGCGGGTTTGGGTCTCCTTGATCGTCACCTGGCCCTCGAACTTGCGATGGCAGAGGGCACGCGTGCGGTGGTCGAGTTCTCGGGTCAGGTGGCGGCGCTCAGCCTCCGGGACGAGCCGAGCGACGGCATGGAAGAGCAGCCGGTGTTCGACGCCGGGGCTGAGGTCGAGCATGTTAAGGCCGACCTCGGCGACCCGGTCGAGGAAGGCGTCCCAGGTCTCGAACGCGAGCTCGACGTCGCGCCGCGTGCGGATGTCATGCCCGTCGATGGAGAACAGCACCGGCGGACCGAGCGGGCGCTGACGCGGCTTCGGCGGGAGCGGCATGGGAAGCCGGCGGGCGCGCCGGACTTGGAGCCAGTGCATCCTCATGACACCCTCCGGCGCCGGCGCGCTTCCAGGGCGTCCTGCACTTTCAGGATGCCGAGGCATCCCAGGCCAACTGCGATGACGATGACCCCCACCAGGTCCCCTGGTGTGACCACGAACACGCTGCCCATCCGAATCGCCTCCCGTTCCGCTCTCGGAGGAGGCTCCCGCGCAGGGTGGCTATCCACAATGGGCGTGGGGTGGAGGTCTTGACCGGGGTAGGGGGCGGCTTATCTTCTCCATCACTCCTCCCGTCCGCGGGAGGGCAAACCTGTCGCCCCTGGCATCGCAGGCACGTACGCGGACTTCCTCCCGCTCGCGGGAGGGCAAACTCAGGAGGGCACCGTGTTCGTCGTGACCCTCCAAGACGCACTCGGGGCAACCGCCGTAGCGCTCCTCGCGCTCGCGGCCCTCGGCTCGATGGCCTACCGCTCCCTGGCCCGCCGCTCACGGAACCGGTCGGCGCCTTGATCGCGCGCATCGCCGGCAGTGACCTTGCCCAGCGCTTCCCCGACCTGATCACCTCCGACGCCGAGATCTGGTCCGGCGAGGGTTGGCGCCCGCTCGTCGAGGACTCCCTCGCGTCCCTGCAGGACATCCCCGTTGTCGTCACGTCCGTCCGGGAGCACTGCGCCGGACTGAGGCTCGGCGTACAGCCCCGGGGCGCGTGGACTGACGCGGCGATGGAGGCGGCTGGACGCATCGTCGAGGTCGCCCGAGCGCGCAGTCGGGAGACTTGCGAGGCATGCGGCGCGCCCGGTCGCCCGCGCGTTCCAGGGCCCGGCGTCCGCTGCGACGCGCACGCCGCGGACCGCTAGCGCCAAAGCCTGGGCGTGATATCCCGGACGGCATGGACGTCGTACTTCAGCACATGGACCCGGAGCACTGGCCCTCGCCCGAGGGCTGGATCGTCGTCGGGCGCGTCGGGCACCTGGCGCTTGCCTACGACCCGGAACGGCGCCCGCACCTCGTCGGCGAGGGCGATCCGCGGCCGCTCGACCCGGCGGAGGTGAACTCCGCGCTGGCGCCGGCTGTCGACGCCGCGGCGACCAGGCTTTGGCCGGGCGGGTGGACGATGGCGTTCGGCGAGGTGTTCGGCATCAACCGCCGCAACCTGCAACCCGAGAGGCTCGCCCGCGGGGGACTGCCCCCGGCGGTGCTGCAGGCGCTCGCCCTCATGTCCACCCACGACGATGCCGAGGGCATGGGCTGGCTCATGGTGGCGCTCGCCCGTTACGCCGACACCCACGCCGAGCAATCGCTCCACTTCATCGACCGCGTCGAGGAGGCTTTGGCCGCGGCGAAGAATGCCGCCGAGGGGCTCCGGCTCGCCCGCCGCGGAAAACCCCTCCGGCCTTAATAGGGCAACCTTTCCTTAACGGGTGGCCCCTCATACCGGGGGGATGCGCTGGGAGGCATGGGCCTCTCGCGTGCGGAGTGAAGCCGATGAACATCACCGCTTTCGAGCGGCGTGCGACGACGCGCGCGCTCTACCGCAACGCCCCCCTTTGCCTCAGCCTCTACGACGACTGCGCAGGCTGGGCGACCGACAGTTGCGCCGACCGGCCCGACGACGCGACCGCCATGCGCACGCTCCTCGACGCGCGAGCGGACCGCTTCGTCGACGCCCTGCACACCGCCGCACTCGAAGCGCTCGTGTCGAAGGCCCCGGTCGAGGAGACGGAGGCGACGTTCGCGAAGGCCCTCGTGAAGGCGTACCGCATGGCCCAGCGGCGAGGCGAGCGGACCGAGACGACCCTGGACGACTGGTACCACGTCGCGTCGCAGCGGCTGCTCGTCTACCTGGTCGAGCTCGCGCAGGTGGAGTACCTGCCGGCATTCGCGCGCACGGCCCTGTTCTATGCCCGGTGCTCACGGCGCGGCAGCGTCGAGCACATGCTCGCGTCCGGAGTGGACCGGCTGAGCCCGCGGGACCCCTGCCTCGGCGCGCCGGGCAGCGATGGCTTCAGGCATGTCCGCCAGCGCTGCGTCGACCTCGCCCAGCCGTCGTTCGACTTCCACGGGGACGCTGACGAGCCGACGCACGAGGACCTGATTTTCGACGACCGGCCGGGCCTGGGAACGGGCACGACGGTCGAAGACTTCGACTTCGACCTCCCCACGGAACCGGTCCCGGGGCTCGTCGTCGTGCCCCGCGTCGGCGGCGGCTCTCGCGGCCAGGCTCACAAGGATGCGCGTGAGGAGCTCAAGGGCGTGACGGGCGTCAGCCTGCCGTTCTACGAATTCCCGGCCGACCGGCGGGCGTTCGTCGAGGCGGTCGCCGCGGAGGCGCCCCACGCCCGGGCGGTCGCCCAGCGCATCGTCGATCTGCAGGGTGCCGGCGAGCACTGGGACGTCCCGGCGTTCGTCCTCCTCGGCGCACCCGGCGGCGGCAAGACGGCCTTCCTCGACGCGCTCTACAAGCGGGCGGGCGTGCACTGCGTCCGATTCGCATGTGAGGCGTCGTCGGACGGCGCGGCGGCAGGCACCCCCAGGAGATGGCTGACCTCGGACGTGTGCCTGCCCCTGCGGGCGGTCATCGACGCGGGGCACGCCAACCCGGTCGTCGTGTGGGACGAGATCTCGCGCGTCGGGGGCAGCCGCCAGGGCAGCGGCGGCACGCTGCGCGACGCGCTCGGCGGTTTCCTGGAGCCGCAGAACGCCCGTCGGTACCGAGACCCCTACGTCGAGGCCGATGTCGACCTCGGCCGGGTGATGCACGCCGCCACGGCGAACGGCCTCGACGGCGTGGCGGCCCAGGTTCGGGACCGGCTCACCGTGATCCCATTCCCGCTGCCGACGCGGGAGCACCTGCCCGTGCTCGCCCGGCGGATGGCCCTCGACGCGGCCCGGCGCCAGGGGCTGCCCGACGACCACGCCGAGCTCGACCGGACCGAGCTCCAGTGCCTCGCCGAGAACTGGCCCGGGGGCAGCCTGCGGGTTCTGCGGCGCCTCGTCGAGGTGGCGATCCAGGTGCGCCTGCAGGCGCCCTGGGCGACCCGGCATTGAGGGGGCGCGCCATGTTCCCGCGCGATACCCTCGAAGGCATCCGGGCCCGCGTGCGCGGGCTCTACGCCGCCAGGACGGTCTGCGGGCTGCTCGCCATCGCGTGCTGCCTGCGGCTCGACAGGATCATCCGCCTCCGGGCGGCCGCCCGCCTCGGCGAGGAGGAGTCCCTGCGCCTCGCCCTGGAGACGGAGGCGGTCGCGAGGATGTTCCGGCCGCTCCCGTCGCTGGGCCCCTGCCGCCTCGTCTCCCTCTGAGGCGAGCCGTGCCAGTCGAGGCGTACTGGCACCGGCGGATGCGGCTCTTCAGCGTCCGCCGGGGCGGCCGCGTCGTCGCCCATGTGCCAACCCTAGCCCTGTCGGGCTGCCGCTTCCGGGCGTCGGAGGCCGGGCGGCTCCGCTGCCTCCGGACGGGCGCCCGGGACGTCCACGCGGTCGTGGCCGGCGAGATGGCTGAGGCGTCCCGCCCAGGGGACGCGGTCCGCGTCGGGTACCGCGTAACCGAGGCCGGTTTCCGGTGCCGGGAAACCGGCCAGATCGTCACCCACGCCGAGGCGGTCTGGCTCGAAGCTGACGGGTCGGCGTGGGCCCTCAACCCCACCTGAAGGACACCCAAGAATGCGCTGCCTGATCCTTGCCCTTGCCGTCGCCTATCCTTGCTCGGCGCTCTCGGCCGATCTCTGGCCTGACTTCACGACGGGCTGGCGCTATGCCCTGACGGAGCCTGCCGGGCCGGGGCAGGAGCGGTTCGGCTACGTTGACGCTGAGCCGGCCGGGCAGGCCCAATGGCGGGTCCGCGTCGAATGCGGGGTGCAGTCCACCCGGGACGGGCGGGTGCTGCGCCGGGTCGTGGGTACCGGGACGGGCACTCGAGGAGCAGCCCCGGGGTTCGGCGGGAACTGGGTGAACCCCGACGGCGCTAGGGGCTCCTTCGTCGTGACGCAGGACCTCCGGAAGCCGGAGGCGCTCCGCCTACCCGGGGAGCTCGTCGGCCCGGAGTGCCCCCGGCGCGGGACGGGCGACCTCTCGTCGGGCGACTAGGCCGCCGGCGCCGCGGCGGCCGCGACCCGGGCTTGGGCAGCGGCATGGGCGGCGCGCCCCTGCTCGACAGCCCGGCGCTTGATCGACTGCAGGCGCGCCCGGACATCGTCCGCGAGGTCCTGCTCCCCGGCCGCGGCGAGCACGTCGGCCGCCGTCCGAAGGGCCCACTCCCGGGCCCAAGCCATCGTCCGCCCACTCGGGCGGCCCTCACCGTTCCGCCACCGGCGCAGAGTGCGCGGGCCCTCGCCGAGCGCCTCGGCCAGCTTGCCCTCCCAGAGGCGGCCATAGACCGCACGGCCGATGCGGCCGAGCGCCTCGTAGGACGGCTCCTCCTCCAGGGGCGGCGCCCCGTTCCCGACGGGGGCGGCCGCCGCCGGGTTCGCGGCGAGCCATTCCTCCAGGTGGATCTGGTCGGGGTGGGGCTCGAAGGGGCTGAGGCTGTCGGCCACGGAGGCCTCCTGAAATGCGGGGGGCGCGGGGCCGGCCGCGCTGGCTGCGGGCCGGCCCATCGGTAGCGAGTGGGGTGTCGTTACAGATTAGGTGCCCGGGCTCAGATGCCGGGCAGGCTGGCCTGCTTGGCCGCGACGGCGGCCTGGAGGGCGAGCACCTTGCCGGGGCCGGCGAGCCACCGGTGCCGCAGCCAGACGAGGCCAGCCCGGGTGACCATGGTCTGCCCCTTCATGCGGTGGTACTCGCCCGCGACCGTCCGCAGCTTGAAGTAGCCGTCCTTGCGCAGGTCCGCCCGGGCCTGCGGGTAGCCGTCCCGGTCGAAGAGGAATCCCCTCTCACGCATCCAGGCGAAGAACAGGCTCTGCGGGGCGTCGATGGCGGAGGCGGCCGTCGACAGGCAGCAGAGGCCCTCGTCGTCGAGGAAGGCGTGGTAGGCATCGACCATGGGGCGCTGCTCCTCGACCACGGCCTCGACCGTGGCGAGCTTGCCGGCGAGCTCCTGGCTCAACTGGATGAGCTGGAGGGTGATGACGGAGATCTGCGCCGGGTCGCGGACGTCGATGCCGACGGGCGCCGGCGGGGCCGGTGCGGCGTAGGCGCCTGTCCGGCGGATCGACGGCAGCACCTGGTCGGTGACGAACCGGCTGAACAGGTAGGCGGCGCTGCCCTCCTTGGTCGCGTCACGCGACCGCAGGACTAGCGTGTACATGCCGCCCTCGGTCACGACGGTCCGGACCGAGCTACCTCGGGCCTTTCCCTCCGTTGAACGGAGGGAATTCCGCTCGTCGTCGGCCAGGACGATGGTGGCCTTCTGGTCGGCGGCGAGCGCGCTGGCCGCCGAGGACGGGTTCACCGTGCCGATGGCCTTGCAGATGTCGTCGACGACGAACAGGCCGGCCCCGTCGCGTACGACGACGCGGATCGGGTGCTGGCCGAAGTAGAATGTGGATGTGCTCTCGGGGCCCGGGACGCGGGCGGGGAGCATGGTATGGTGGCGGGCAGCTTCGGACACGGGTTCCATCCGGTCTGGAGTTAGGCCCCTGGTTCGGTGTCTCACCACCGGCCGGGGCCGACCCTTCATCGGGCTGCCCCTTACGATACCGATTCGGTCCCCAAGCCACCAGGGCGAGCGCCGCAAAGGCGGCGGTCCTGCCCCAGGGCGGCCGCCGCGAGAACTGCGTAGGCCGCGTCGGCCTCGCCCGCCGGGCGTCCGGCCATCACGCGCCCGGCGGCGCCGAGCGCATCCTCGGCGAACAGGGCGGCGTCCTCGCTCAGGCTCAGGACGCGGCGGCAGGGGTCAGCCTCGGTCACGCGCAGCCTCCGCGGCATCGAGGGCGGCCAGGGCCCGCTCAAGGGCGGCCGCGAGGTCGTCGGGCAGCGGGCGGTCGTCGGGCAACTCCAGGAACCAGCGCCGGCGAGCGACCAACTGGTTCGCGGCCTCGACGACGGCGGCGGTGGCGAGCTCAACGGGCATGGCGGCGTCCCCTCGAATGCAGCGCGGCCGCGCCCCGGACCGCCTCGGCGACGGCCTGCCGGGCGGGGGCGCCGGCCACGGCCTCGCCCCGGAGCGCGCGATGCACGTCCGCCCCGACGAGGGGCGCCGGGGCCGCGGCATAGCAGGCCAGCGCCAGGAGGGCCGCCGAGGCGGTCACGCCGCCGGCCTCGCGTCGACGTCGTCCTCGGCCGGGTTCAGGTCGAGCCAGAGCTTGAGGGGTGCGCAGTCCCCGGTGTCGACGGCTCGCTGCATCGCCCGACGCATGCTCAGGCACATGCGGACCATCGCCCGGACCTCGCGGCGCAGGGACGCGATGTCGGCCTGAAGGGAGCCGTTCTCGCCCCGGAGGGCACGGACCTGGGTGGAGGCCTCCTCCAGCGCGCCGGTGAGCGTGACGACCCGAGCCTGCTCCTTGTCGAGGAGCTCGCCCATCTCCTTGCGGAGGGCGTCCCCGGCGACCCGGATGGCCTCGGCGTCCGAGATCTCCCGGAAGGACTTCCTGATCCAGGGGTAGGCGAACACGAGGCCCGCGATCAGCATCGCGATGATGCCGATGGGCTTGGCGTCGCCCATGAGGCTGGTGAGGATGGCGTCCACGTCAGTGTCTCCCGAACTCGGCGTGGACGTCAGCGATCCAGGCGAGGGCCCGCTCGCCGCAGGCCGTCTTGGCGCGGTCGAGCAGCTTGGCGTTGGCGATGATCCGGACCGCCGCGGCGCGCCCGAAGGCGGCGTCGGGGATCTCCGGGAAGGTGCGGGCGAAGCAGGGGGCGAGGTCGGCAGGCACCGGCGGCAGGGCCGGCCGGGTCGAGAGGTCGAGGGCGGCCTTGTCGGGGCAGCCCCCGAGCATGAGGCCGATGGCGGCCATGGCGGGGACGAGGGCGAGGCGCATCAGAGCCCCCTCAGGCGGCGGGCGTCGTCGGCCGTGGCGCAGGGCGAAATCGAATCCCCGGCGACTGCCGTTTCGAGATCGCGGAGCCGGGCGGCGGAAGCCTGGGCCTCGTCCTCGGCCGCCATGGCCCGACGGGCGTCGGCGGCCGCGATGGACGCCGCGGCGAGGACCTGGCGCCGCTCCTCCGCGAGGGCGGCCCGGGCAGTGACGGCCTCGGCCTGCGCGGCGGCGAGCTCGGTCGCGACGGTCGCCTGCCGGGCGCCGGCGAGGTAGGCCACGAGCAACAGGCCGCCGGCGCCGACGGCCAGGGCCCCGGCCTTGCCGAGGTAGGCCCGAGCGGCGACCACGGCACCCACGAGGAGCGCCGCGATGCCGGCGGGGCCGAGCCCGGAACCCAGCAGGCCGAGGAGCGCGGTCATGCGGCCAGCCTGTCGATGGCGGCGAAGACGTCTCGGAGATGCGCGGTGAGCTTATCGAGACGCCAGTCGGTCCGGGACGGCCAGAAGCTACCGCCCTTCCACTGCCGGTGGGCGAGCGAGCAGACCGCGAGCACCACGTTGAAGCCCGCCGTCACCGTCTCGTAGGCCTGCGGGGTCACCGCGAGCGTCACGAACCAGAGCATCGCCAGGGACAGGACCCAGGTGCCGACGATGAAAGTCCGGGATGCCAGGAGGGTTAGCGGCAGGCCCGCATCGCGCCCCTCCAGCAGGTACGCCGCCGCAAGCAGGCAGCCGATCAAGCCGGCAGCAAGGGGTGTGGCAACGACCTGGGCGACGACCGAGCAGACGCCGGCGACCGGCGACCCGGCGATGACGGATACGGCCACGACGGAGAGCGCGAGGAAGGCGAAGCGGGCGAAGGTAGCGAGCTTGGTCACGGGTCAGGCCTCGTTGGTCGAGAGGGCGCCGCCGGCCGCGAGCCGGATCGGGCGGACGTTGGCGGGCTGGGCGAGCTTCCAGGGGCAGCGCCGAACGGCGAGGCAGCGGTCCTTGGCGACGCGGGCGATGCTGACGGCGTCACCCTGGTTGCCGCCCAGCACGTGGTAGGCGGTGGCGTCCTCGCCGACGTAGATGCCGACGTGGCCGCCGCCCCCGGCGCGCTCGAACACCAGGATGTCGCCGAGCGCGGGCTTGGCGGCCTTGGTGCCGAAGCCCGCCCAGTTCCGGGCCCAGAGCGGGGTCGCGACCGGAGCGAACCCAGCGCGCCGCACGACCGTGGCGACGAACAGGCCGCACCAGGCGATGCCGTCGTTGACGTAAGCGCCGGCGACGCCGACCTCGCGGGCCCAGGCCAGGATGGCGGGATTCGATGCGGCGCCGGGGGTCTCCCGCGTCCCGAACAGGGCGAGGGCCTCGACGAGGACGCGGGGGGCGGCCTCCTTGGAGAGCCAGGCGTAGGCGGCAGGGAGTTGGGGCACGGGGGGCAGCCTCGAGGGCCGCCGATGCGGCCGGGATGCTCCGAGCCTCCGCCCGCGCCCGTGGCCAGTTCCAGGCCACGCCCTCGGGCTCAGGCGCCCCGCACCAACACGGTGACGACGCGGTCTCCGGCCAGCACGAGCCCGACCCGTCCGACCGTGACCCCGTTCGCGCCCCATCTCGGGCCGGGGTAGCCGTAGAATGCGAGGAAGGCGGTGATGCCCCTAACGTCGACGCCCATGCCTCGGAGCGCGTCGACGGCGTCCCGGTTTGTCAGCCCCTCCAGGACCTCCTCCAGGCCGAGGACCCGGTCGGCGAAGCGTCTGACAGCGTGGCGGGTCACCCGGGCGCGGTAGCCCCCGGACCGGTCATGGACCACGCAAGCCGGGGGCGGCGACGGGTCGGCGGGCGGGGCGAGGGCGACGGCAGCGGACACGGGAGGGCTCCTGAGACGGTCAGGAGAGCGTGCGCGCGTCGGGGCCGGGACGGGAGGGATGCGGGGCGAGGTCGTGCCCCTCGCGGTCCCGGTCAGAGGGAACCAAGAACGACGAAGCCCGCCCCAACCTTTCGGCTGGAGCGGGCTTCCCAAGATGTGCTGCATCGAGGACCTGTCGGCGAGGGGGATAGTACCCCGCTGCCGAGCCTGCATCAAGGAGAGAGGCGCCCCCGAGGCAACCCCACGGACCGTAGGAGGAAGGCCGGGACCGGGACCCGTCCGGTATCGGCGACCGGGGCGTTCGGGAGCGGATCGGATCCGGACCGAGGCGCAGGGAAGGCCGAGAATGGGGCTCGCGACGAGGGGGTGGTGTCCGCATTCATCCGGATGGTCGATGCGCTGTACGGGGCTCCCTGGTGGCATGAGCGGGCCGGGGCGTCGAAACCGCCTTCCGGCAGGTCCAGAAGGGGGTGGCGGAAGGGCTCGGGAGCGGTCTCGGCGCCCGAGGGGGGCAAGGCCCCCGGCATGGCCACTATAGTAGTGGTCGAACCGTGAGGGACCGAGACGGACTGCCCCTCGACGGTCTCGGGAGCGGTTTCGACGGGGGTCGCCGCGACGTTCTCGGACAGGGCATCGGCGGCGGTCTCCGCAGCCGCCTCCGCCATAGCCCGGCGCAGGCTCGTCTCGCGGCGGCGCCCGACGAAGGCCTTGACGATCTCACGCATGGGCTTGCCGGCCGCCTGCAGGGCGAGGGCCTCGCGACCGTCGGCCAGCCGGGCGGAGATGGTGACGGTGCGGGGTGTGCCGCCGGCCTCGGCGCGACGCCACGCGCTGCGCTCCCGCTCGGACCGAGCGACGCCGCCGGGGAGCAGCGCTTCGGCACCGGCGGCCCGGGCGTCGTCCTCGGACAGGCCGAGGAGGCTGAGCATCCGCGCCTTCGAGTAAACGTAGCCGACCGGGCGCTCGGCATCGTCGCTGCTCGTCTCTCCGGCCTCGCCACGACGAAGGATACGCTCCAGGGCGCCGAGGCTGGTCCGGAGCTCGGCCTCGGGCAGCCCGGCGAGACCGGCAAGGCGCGATGCCCATGACACCGCGTCCCCGCCCTCGGCCTGGGCGATGGCGCAGGCGCTCAGGAATGCCCACAAGTCGCGCTTGCCCTCGGGAGGAGTCCCGCCCCACCGGTTCACCCGAATGGCGTCGAGGGCCTCGACAACTCTCGCCCAGTGCCCGCCGGAAATCCGGCGACGGAGCTTCTCGACCTCCACGGGAATGCCGGCGGCCTCCTGCTCCGCGCGGCGCTCCTGACGGGCCTTCTCGCGCTGCTCGTAGGATGCCTGGCGCTCGGCCTTGAGGCAGGCCATCTGGTCGCGCGTGAACGGCAAAAACTTCGTCGCGAGGTCCTCGAAATCGTGCTCCTGAACGTCGGTCCAGGATGCCGGCCAGACCAGCCGCGCGACTTGCCCGCTCTTGGCATTGTACGACCCGGCCAGCCGCAGGACGCGGGCGGTGTCGGCGGCCCCACGGTCGAGGCCGGTGCCGCGCCAGACCGCAGCCATCGTCTTCTCGTGGGCGACGACCTCGGGGTCCTGCAGACGGGTGCCCGAGGCGGTCCGGACCGTCGCGGAGGGCTTGCCGCCCTTGGGGCCGTGCATGTGGCGCTGGACGGACCGGTGCCGGCGCGTGATCCCGGGCGTCGCCATGAGCGGCTGGTGCAACCAGACGAGGTGCAGCCCCCGGCCGGAAAAAAGGATGTAGCTCGGGAGCGGCTTTCCCGCCGCCCGGAGGCGCTCGATCATCTCGCCGGCCATCTCCTCGGGGGTGAGCCCACGGAAGGCGGCCTGGTCGTGGCAGTCGACGTCCGCGACGAGGGACCGAAGCTGGACGAGGCTCGTGCTGCCACGGGCGCCGTAGAAGCGCTGCATGCTGATGTGGGTCGCCCACAGCAGGGCGTCGCTGGTCGCAAGCTCGCCGACCGTGACGACCCGGGTCTCCCAGCGGTCCTCGCCGTCGGTGCCCTTGGCCACGCGCATCAGGCTGACCTTGCCCTTGGCGCCCTGAAGATCGGGATGCAGCGTTCTTGCGTGGGCCGCGCGGGGGCCGGCGTTGACGCGGGCGCGGAACTGCTCCGCCAGGCGATCCTGCTCCGCCTGCGGCAGGAGCATCGGAGCATAGGCGTCGAGGCGCACGAACGAGGATGAGGGCAGATGGAGCAAGGCGACGGGTCCGAGTTCGACGACGGGGCAGCACGACCCGAGGCGAATTCGAATGTTCTCACCCGGGCCTGAAATGCGCCAGACCCGCCTCGGTGACCGCCCAGGCCGTCTCTCGACGGTCGCTATTCCAGCCTGGGGGTCAGATGCCCATGCGGGGCAAGGACGGCACCAGAGAACCTTGAAACGAGGCCGTTCGTCGGCTTACGCCCCAAATCATCTTCGGAGGGCCAAAAACACCTTCCTGGCCTTCCCTGCGCACCCGTCAGGACGTTTTGTCCGGTAAAAAGAACGCGCACAAATATTAGTCAGTACCTCGCGTGTGCCTTTGGGCCCGTCACAAGTCGGCTGCGTAGCCTGGAACGGGTCACGCCCGGCCGGGCACGATGCTGAGCATGAGCACGACATTCCGCGTCCGCATCGCCGCCGACGTCGCCGGCCCCATTCTGGACTGGCGCCAGCGCTTCGTCTCGACTATCGGCGAGGCCAAGTACCGGCGCGGCGCCGGCTGGGCGGTCGACGAGGTGGCCAAGCACGCGGTGCTCGGCGTCCGCCAGCAGTTCCACAAGCACCTCAAGTCCAACACCCCGTGGACACAGTCGGCCATCAAGTACAAGCGGAGCTCGGCGGCCGGCCTGAACGCCATCGAGGCGGGTGACAACGCGGCCGGCTTGTTCTCGGCCGTCTACGTCATGCCGAAGCAGTCGACCTACCTGAAGTACCTTTTCGGCGTGCAGGACAACACGCGCCTGAACGGCGACGTCGGCCTGGCGCAGGACCAGATCCTGATCCCCTGGTGGCAGAACATCACCCTGACGCAGGGCGTCAGCCCGACCGCGTACGGAGGCGTGCCCCGGGAATTCATGGCACGCCTGTCCCGCGAGGTGGCTGGCAACAAGGCCAAGGGGCGGGCCAGCACGTCCAGCCGCTGGGGCGTCTACAAGGGCATGATCACCCTCCACGGGCAGTCCAGGCTCGCCTACATCGCCCGGCCGCCGCGAGTGCCCGTCGAGGGCGAGACCCAGCAGATCTTCTCGAACCGCCGGGGCGGCCGCGTGATTAAAGTTGGGCAGAGGAAGGACATTGACCATCCGCGCATTCCTGTTCCTCGCCGGCCCCAGGGCGACTTACAAGCCCATCCTGGAGAAGCCCTGGGAGGAGGCATGTCAGGCCGTGCCCCCGCGCCCCTCAATTCATAGCCACTCTGCTTGCCGAACACCTCGCCCACACCACCCGTTTGGCTCTCTGGACCGGCGGCAGACGCATCCGCTGCCATCACCTGATAGGCGGCAATGCCTAGCATGTAACCAGAGATGATTTAGAAGGACGCGCCTGGCCGGGATGGTTCTGCCTGCTGGAGCCATCGGCCCTGACGACCAACTCACCTCCGAAATGAGGCCATCGTTGCTGCCGTAACCCAGGACCCAACTATGTCCGGCATTCCGGCGGGCACCGTCATTGAGGCCGATGGCGTGACCTTCGAGGTGACGGGGGCCGCAGCCTGGGTCCCTGGCTGGACCAAGCTCGCGCCCCGATGGGTGTGGACTACATAGAGATCTGAGTTAACGATCTGTTAACTAAAAAAACGTGATCTTGTTGCATAGCACCTCAGGCTGAATTATTCTTGAGGAGCCGACAGACTTGTTAACCAAGGGGTTATTAAGGCTTTGCATCTGAAAGGCAGATGCATTTAGCTTCTGCGAGTTGGGCGAACAGCAGTCGCCGCGCAGGAGCCAAGAAATGGACGAGGAAGCTTTGATCGAGCTGTTGCACAAAAGCGCGCAGCAAAATGACCGAGAGTTCCGTTGCCTCAGCATCAGGGCACAAGCTTCGCGCATGGGCCAATTGTTCCGGCGGTCGGTAGTCGTGATGGCTATCTACCCAGCACAAGATGGCGCGACGGGGTTCCAGCACATCGCACTCAAAGGTACGGCAGAACGCCTCGTCATCGAGTTGCAAAGAGCTGAGCAAACGGCGTCATCATTTCGCACTCCTCAGCCGACTTGGACCGCCTTTCTCGTTGAGGATCACAGGGTGGCGTTAGCAACTCGGGACGCATACGAATTGAGGCTGCATGAGACCGCGAGAGACGGTAAGCCGAGCAGAATGACGAAACTGTACTGGGAGGAGCTGACTCCCGGTGGTCGAGAAAAGTATCGCCAGACCAATATCCTGGGAAGATACACCCGGTATGTGCGGGGAGTGGGACTCACCCTCCGGAAAATACGTGTGTAGGCTCAAACTGCCGGGCCTGAGTTTATACCCGGCTGCCTCGTAGTGAAGCGATGCAAGCCGAGGCGACGCTAAGCCACTACCTGGACGCTCGCTTCAATCAGTACGCAACGTTGCGAGGCAGGCCCGAGGCGGGGGCTGCTTCGCACATGAGCCGTACCTGCACTACGGCCAGATCTCGTCCGTGGCCCTCGCCCTGAGGGTGCAGGCCGCCGCGACCGGCGGCGAGGACGACAAGCCCGCCTTCCTGGAGGAGCTCTTCGTCCGGCGCGAGTTCGCGATGAACCACATCTTCTACGAGCCGAATTACGATTCCTACGAGGCCGCGCTGGCCTGGGCGCACAAGACCCTCGATGCGCACCGAGGCGATCCACGTCCCTACCTCTACTCACCCGAGCAGTTCGCGCGGAGGAAGACGCACGACTGCTACTGGAACACGGCGATGATGGAGATGCGTGAGACCGGCTACATGCACAACCACATGCGCATATACTGGGGCAAGAAGATCGTCGAGCGGTCGGCTTCGCCCGAGGAAGCGTTCGAGACGGCGCTGCGGCTCAACAACAAGTATTTCATCGATGGGCGCGATGCGAACTCCCTCACGAACGTGACGTGCCCCTTCGGCTTGCACGACCGGCCTTGGGGGCCACGCCCCGTGTACGGCAACGTGCGCAGCCTGGGCGCTGCGACCCTCTAGAAGTTCGACGCCGACGGCTATGTGCGCGAGATCGAGCAGTTGGCGGCAGCCAAGCATTCCTAGTCCTCACCCCTGTCCCGTTCGCAGGGAAAGGTCGGCGGTTCGGCTGTGAGGAATTCATCCGACCTGCTTGGAAGCCATTCACAATCGACCTCTACGCTTCAGGTAGATCAATGGCTTCGGGCAAAAGCCAGACGCTTAGAAAGCGTCAGGCTTTTGCCAAGCAGAGGGCAGGCGTTCCCGTCACTGTGGGGCCAACCGGACCCGGGGCGCATCGCGTCTGGTTTCGTCCTCCCTCCTTGGCCGCATAGAGGGCCGCGTCGGCCGCACCGTACAGGGTGCCTGCCCCGCCGGACGCACCGGCGCCCGTCGCGACAGCGACGCTTACCGTCACCGCCCCTGGTCCGATGCCGGCCGCGGCCACGCCGAGTGTCGCGACGGCTTCGTGGACCTTGCCCGCCACGCGCATCGCACCGGCCGCGTCGGTATCGGGTAGGAGGATGCCGAACTCCTCGCCGCCGATCCGCGCGACGAGGTCGTCCGGCCTGTGCGCGGTGGCCGCGAGGCAGCGGGCGAGCCCCCTCAGGACCTCGTCGCCGACCGCGTGGCCGTAGCGGTCGTTGTAGCGCTTGAAATGGTCCGCATCGACGATCAGCAGCGAGAGCGGCTTGCCGGAGCGGCGGGCGCTTTTCCAGCCCCGCTCGAACACCTCGTCGAAGTGCCGCCGGTTCGCGAGTCCGGTCAGGCCGTCGGTGCGCGAGAGGTGCGCAACCTCGGCCAACAGGGCGGCGCGCCGGCGCAGGTCACGCCCGTACAGCAGCGACAGGAAGACCGTCAGACCGCAAAGGGCGACCACGATGGCGCTGATGACGAGAGCCTTATTGCGCCATGCGGCCTCGATCTCCCGCGTCGAGAGTGCAACGTTGATGACAAGCTGCAGATCGCCGACTTGGGTGAAGGCGTAGTGACGCTCGACCCCGTCGCGCACCGACATGCCGACGAAGTCGCCGCGGCGGTCGCCGACGAAGCGTTTGAAGTTCGGCGTGCCCGCGATGTTCACGCCGATGTCGGCCTCGTCGTAGGGATAGCGCATGAGGCGTGTGCCATCGCGGAGGTAGAGGTTGATCGCGCCGTCCTGCCCGAGGCCGAGTTGGTCGAACAGGCTGCCGAAGTAGGACAGCTTCAGGCTACCGAGCACGATGCCGCCGAACGAGCCGTCCGGCTTGTCGATGCGGCGGCTCAGCACGACGATGCGCGAGCCCGTCAGGCGCGAGAGCAGCGGCCTGCTGATGTGCAAGCCCAGCTTGGGATTGGCCTTGTGCGCCTGGAAATAGTCGCGGTCGGCGTTGTTGAGTTTTCGCGGGGGTACCGACGACGCATCAATGACGCTGTCGCCGTTCTCGTCAAGGACGAGCATGACGCCGAGGTCGCGGGCCGTCGAGGCGCGGTCGAACAGGATGAGTTGGCGCAGTTCCGGGGTGGCCTCGGCGACGCCGGGGGCCTTCAGGTTGTCGACCACGGCCCGCAGGGTGAGGTCGATGATCTCGATGTTACGGGCGATGTCGCGCTCGAAGACCTGGAGGAGGTTCTTCGAGGTCTGCTCGGCCTTGTCCCAGGCGTCCCGCCGGAGGTCGAGAAGCATCAACCCGGTGACGACGAGCATCCCGATGGGCGCCACCACGCCCAGGGCGATCCAGGTCCGGGCCGAGCGAAGCCGGCGCGCGAGACGAGGCGGCATGGCCATCGGCGTAGTCTCCCAGGCGTTTGTCGTTGCTCGGTTTCTCCCATGCGGAGTGCTTACGGAGACTTTCGCGAATGTCGTTCCGGGCCGCTTAACCCCGTCGTGGCTAACGACCGGTTGAGAAACCCAGAACAGTGACCCGGTTGGCCGACGTCAATCACCACGTCCGCGGACCGCGTCGCCACGGCGAGGTGCTGTCACCTTCGTGTTTCGCCTTAACGGGGCCTTAGGACGGATGGGATAGGACGCGTCGGTAGACTCTACGCAACGTCTATCGGATCGCCCGATCCTGGAGTGGACGCTGAGGGACATCGCATTGTCGCGACCGGTCAACGAGACGGAACGCCTTTCTGCGCTGGGTGCACTCGATATTCTGGGCGGCGCTGCCGAGCCCCAGTTCGACGCTGTCTGCCGCACGGCAAGGGCCCTGTTCGGGGCACCCATCGCGATCGTGTCGCTGGTCGCGGAGGATCGCCAGTGGTTCAAGGGGCGATGCGGCCTCGACGCGGACGGAACGTCCCGGGACGTGGCGTTCTGCGATCACACCATCCAGTCGGACGACGTCCTCGTCGTCGAGGACGCATGCCGCGATGCCCGCTTCAGCGCGAACCCGCTCGTGACGGGCGAACCGGGTATCCGCTTCTACGCTGGAGCGCCGCTGATCCTGCGGCCCGGGGTCCGGCTCGGCTCCCTCTGCATCATCGATACCAAGCCGCGATCCCTGACCGCCGAGCAGGCCGGCCAGCTCCAGGACTTGGCCGAAGTCGTGGCCGCCCACCTTCGGCTCTACGGCGTCAGGTCGGAAAACCGGCGGGTGAGCGCGACGCTGGCGGACACCGACGGTGCCCTTCGGGAGGTGCGGTCGCGATACCACTCGCTCGCCGACGCCCTGCCGCAGATGGTCTGGACCATCTCGGCGGCGGATCGGGCCATCACTTACAGGAACGCGAGCTTCCGCGCCTACTATGGCGAGGCCGAGGGAGCTGTGGGCCGCCTGCACAGCCGCAACCATCCCAACGACGTCGAACGGATGGCACGCGCCTGGGAGGCTGCCGTCGTGGGCGAGCACGCCTTCGAGCTTGAGGGCCGGCTGCGTCGCCATGACGGCGGATACCGCTGGCACCGGATCGTGATGATCCCGCTCCGGCGCGAGGGCGTCCTGGTCGAATGGCTCGGGACCGCGCTGGACATCGACCACATCATCGCCGCGCAGAGCAAGCTGGAGGAGACCGGCGACCTGCTGCGCCTTGCTCAGGAGGCCGCCGAGGCGGGGATCTGGGAATGGGACATGCGAGAGGACGTCGTCCGCCTTTCGCCGACGAGCGCCCGCATGCACAACCTTCCGCTGTCGGCCGGACAGGATGCGATGGAGATCCCGCTAGCCGACTGGAAGGCGCAGGTCCATCCCGACGACCTGCCAGCCGTCTGGACCGAGGTGAGGCGCGCCATCGCCGACCGCTCGACCTACAGCTGCGAGTTCCGCATCGCCAATCCGGCGGTGCCCGACGAGCCGCGATGGATGCAGTCCTTCGGCCGGATGGTGACCGACGAGGGCGGTGAGCCTTCGCGCTGCGTCGGCTTGCAGATCGACGTCACGGACCGCAAGGCGTCCGACGCGCGCATCGCCTTCGCGGCAAGCCACGACGCGCTCACGGGACTGCCCAATCGACGAATCTTCCACGCCACGCTCGAACGGGCGCTCGCCGACGCGCGGGAGGGCCGCGGCACCGCCGCCCTGCTGTGCCTGGATCTCGACCGCTTCAAGACCATCAACGACACGCTCGGGCACCATGCCGGCGACCGGCTCCTGCGGATCGTTGCGGACCGGCTGCGCGCGAACGTGGACGATGGCGACGTCGTGGCGCGCCTCGGCGGTGACGAGTTCGCCATCGTCTTGCGGGACCCTGCCGGACCGGACCACGCCCAGGCCCTGGCACAGGCCATCATCGAGGCCATGGGCCTTCCCATCCAACTCGGCACCCAGGTCGTGACCATCGGGGCCAGCGTCGGGATCGCGATGGCCCCTGGGCATGGATCGGAGGTGGACCTGCTCCACCGGCACGCCGACCTCGCGCTTTACCGGGCCAAGGCCGCGGGACGGAACGGTTTCCAGGTCTACACGGCGAGCATGGACGCTGCGTTGGAGAACCGGAACCAGCTTGAGCTGGACATGCACCTGGCACATCGGGGGGATGGTTTTCGGCTGGACTACCAACCCGTCGTCGAGCTTTCGACCGGCAAGGTGCGGTGCTTCGAGGCCCTGATGCGCTGGCCTCATCCCACCCGCGGCATGGTCTCGCCGGCCGAGTTCATTCCGATTGCCGAGGAGACCGGCCTCGTGGTTCCCCTGGGCGCCTGGGCATTGCGCGAGGCCTGCCGCGTCGCCGCGTCCTGGCCGAACGACGTCCGCGTCGCCGTCAACGTGTCCCCTGTCCAGTTCCGACAGCCCGGCCTTGAGCTCGCCGTCACGGCGGCACTCGCCGCCTCGGGCCTCGCACCCTACCGGCTCGAACTGGAGGTCACCGAGAGCCTGCTGATCCAGGACAGCGAGGCGGTCATCGCCTGCCTTCACCGGCTGCGGGCCATGGGCGTACGCATCGCGCTGGACGACTTCGGGACGGGCTACTCCAGCCTGAGCTACCTGCGTCGCTTCCCCTTCGACAAGATCAAGATCGATCGGTCCTTCGTGCGCGAGATCGAGGACCCCGACGCGCAAGTCATCGTCAGCGCCGTCGTCAGCATCGGCGAGCGCCTTGGGACCGCCATCACGGCCGAGGGTGTCGAGACGGAGGACCAGCTCGCCCTGGTGCGTCAGGCGGGCTGCACTGAAGTCCAGGGCTTCCTGTTCGGCAAGCCGATGTCCGCTGGGCAGGCGCAGGAGCTGCTGCAGGAGCATCCAAGGCAGAAGGCCGCCTGAGTCGGGTCCATCCCGTCCCTGAGATTGGCCTGACCGGCGTGCTTCGCCACGTTCGTGGGGGGTTCCTCGGAACAGGCACTGGGGTGCGGGCGCTGCGGCGGCGCAGGTGGGCCTTGGTCTCGTGCAGGCACCGTGCCACCGGTCCGCTAGAGGCCTTGCGGACGGAACGTTGGTGGAGTTGCTCGGCGACTTCCCGCCGACGCCAGTGTCGGTGCTCGATCCCAGCAGCCATCATCTCTCGCCACGGGTGCGCGTCTTCGTCGATTGGTTGGCTGTGACGCTCGAAAACTGCTTCCATTCGAGCCGCTTCCCAGGACGAACGTCCGTTCCCGGGCGAAAGACCAGAGTCCGCTCGTGACCCATTGCAGACGGTCGGAATGTCCGCTTCCAGGCAGTTCAATGGACCCGGTTCGGCAACTTCTGACCAGTAGTGGCCTGTCTGCTCTGGGGAGGGCTTACCAAAAAGAGCAGACAAGGCCCTACCGAACCAACCCAGTCGTAAAGCTCGATTGGCGTCGGCCTCAAAAATGGACACCAGCACGCCGCCAGTCACCGCCGCCCGGCGGCCTCCAAGCGGGTCCGGTCAACAATCTCGACCGCGCCTCGACGAAGTTCGATCAGGCCCGCCTCGGCCCATTGTGCCAGGATGCGGCTCACCACCTCGCGCACGCTTCCGACATCGTCCGCGAGCTTTTGATGGGTCACCGCGGCGACGCCCCGCGGATCGGCTTCAGCGAGGAGGCGTTGCGCGAGGCGCTGCTTCAGCGGTGCGAACGCGACCTCGTCGATCAGCGTGAACAGGCCGGACATTAATCGCGTGTAGTCATCCATGACGAAGCTGCGGAACGCCGCGCTGTCGCCGATCAGGTGCTGGAACGTGCCGACCGGCAGGGCCGCGAGTTCGGTCCGCTCCTCGGCCACGCTCTGCGCCGGAAAGGTGCCGCCGGACAGGAGGCACTGAGTGGTGAGGGGGCAGGTGCCGCCCGGGCCAACCTTGTAGATCAGCACCTCGCGTCCGCCCTCCGACATCCGGAAGATCCGCGTGCGTCCCTCCAGGCACATCAGGTAGTTGGCACACTCGCCATTCAGTTCGTAGGCGATGGCGCCTGCATCCAGCACCGGGAAATGCACGGTTCCCCGAGCGATCTGAAGGTGCGCCGGGCTGAGAGCTTGAAGAAGCGGAAACCGGTCGATCCACCGCTCGACCTTTTGGGCATCCGTCATGGCTGGCGTGGTCCCCCGGCCATGACGACGGGTTGATCGTCCGGCGCGCGTTGCGTTTTTCTCCCGCCGCGCCGGATTTGTGTGACCTGGGTCACCGACCGGGTGCAGCGGCCCGGCATAGCATCGAGACACAACGAACACGATAAGGGTGCCCGCCATGCGTGGCGCCTGCCGGGAGTAAACCGATGCGCCGCTTCGCCCTCAGCTTCATGCTCGCCGTCTTCGCTGCCGGCCCCGCCGCGGCCGAACAAGATCTGCTGCTCGGAGCCGACATGTCCTCGCCCGCCATGACGAAGGCCGAGATGAGCCGCGCCGACGTAGAGGCGATGATCCAGGCCACGAACGGTAAGCCCATCGACCTGCACGACAAGGCGCTGTCGGGCCTCGATCTCTCCGGGTTGAATCTCCGGGGCGTCAACTTACGAACTGCGCGCCTGAACAAGGCCAATCTACGCGGCACCGACCTCAGCGGCGCGAACCTCGAACAGGCATGGCTCCTGAAGGCAGACCTTTCCGGGGCCAAGCTCACGGACGCGAAAATGTTCGGCATCACTGCGCGGGAGGCCAACCTCAGCGGGGCCGACCTCAGCCGGTCCATGCCCATCGGCGATTTCAAGGGCGCCAACATGAGCGGCGCCACGCTGGTCGATCTCAAGGGCGGAGCCAACATCAAGAATCAGTCTATGGGTCTGATGCGGGCGGTGTTCACCTCGGTGAACCTGTCGGGCGCGAACCTCAAGGGAGCCAACCTCGGCCGGTCACGCCTGGAGTATGCGAATCTCAAGGATGCCGATCTCACTGGCGTGGTGCTGATGGGCTCGGACTTGTCCGGGGCCAATTTGACCGGTGCTACGGTCACGGGCGCGGACTTCAAGAACGTCGATGTCAGCGGCGCTCGTCTCATTAACCTCCAAGGTCAGTCCGAGGCCAAGGACTGGGCGGAGAGGGTGAACATCGACCGTGCCGTCACTCAGGCATCCGATTGATCCGCCCGTTCACCAAACTGACGGCCCGCCTCTGACCTCAACGGTTTCTGTCTCTAGAAACCCAGTCAGCGGGAATTTACAACGTTCCCTGATATCAGCGAAGCCGCAAACTCGGGTTGCCCAATCGAAAAGACTGGCTTCGAGCCAAAGCACGACGTTCGTCGTCCCCAGCCAAATCATCGCATCATGTGATCAAAATGATCGATACGTTCCGTTGGAGCGAACGAATGGATGCGGTCATGGTCGTGGCAGATCCAGTCCACGAGGTGCACGCACCATGCCCGCAGCAGCCTTTCTCCGATCACGCGCGCTTGCCCTGTCTTCCATCCTGCCCGGCCTGAGCCTTTGCCTCGCGGTGACGGGCGCCGCCCTCGGGCTGGAGATGGTCGAGAAGCATATCTTCGGCCGTGCGTGGCTGGAGGCTCTGGTCCTCGCCATCGTGCTGGGCACGGCCGTCCGCACGGCCTGGAACCCTGGTCGGCGCTTCGCTCGCGGTATCGCGTTCGGCGCCAAGACCGTCCTGGAAATCGCCGTCGTCCTGCTCGGCGCCTCGCTCAGCCTCGGGACGCTGCTCGCGGCCGGGCCGGGGCTCCTCGTCGGCATCGCGGTGGTGGTGGTCCTCGCCATTGCGGCGAGCTACGGCATCGGCCGAGTTCTCGGGTTGACCCCGCGCCTGGCCATCCTCGTCGCCTGCGGCAACTCGATCTGTGGAAACTCGGCGATCGCGGCGGCGGCCCCGGTGATCGACGCGGACGGCGAGGACGTCGCCTCGTCCATCGCTTTCACCGCCGTGCTCGGCGTTCTCGTCGTTCTCGGGTTGCCGCTGCTCGTGCCGCTGCTCGGACTCTCACCGATGCAGTACGGTGTGCTCGCGGGGCTCACGGTCTACGCCGTGCCGCAGGTTCTCGCCGCAACCGCCCCGGTAGCCGCCCTCAGCGTCCAAGTCGGCACCCTGGTCAAGCTGGTCCGCGTGCTGATGCTTGGGCCAGTGGTCCTGGCTCTCTCGCTCGGGATTAGCTGGCTGCGCGCGGGGACGGGCGTGACCGTACCGCACCGCACGGCCGGCGAGCGCCCCGCCTCGGGCCGGATGCCGCTGCACCGGCTGGTGCCGTGGTTCATCCTCGCCTTCCTGGCCTTGACGGGTCTTCGCTCCGCGGAGCTCGTTCCCGAAGCGGCTTTGCACCCCATGGCCACGACGGCGAACGCGCTGACCATCGTGTCGATGGCGGCCCTCGGCCTCGGCGTCGACGTGCGCAGCGTCGCCAAGGCGGGACCGCGCGTCACCCTGGCGGTGGTCGCTTCGCTCGCTGCCCTGACGGCGGTGAGCCTCGGGCTTATCTGGCTGCTCGGCATCGCCTGACAAAGGCCAGCCACCTGGCGTGTCCGCGCGCGTTGAACCTCGACTTCTTACGATAGAGACACCGGATGTCGAGCTTGACCGAGCGTATGGCGCGCCTGATCGTTCATGGGGAGCGCCCCTACAATGCCGAGCCACCGCTGACCCGCCTGCGGGCCCGTTACCGGACCCCTGCGGAAGACTTTTACGTCCGCTCCCACGGCGACCTGCCGGAGATCGACGCCGCCGCATGGCGTCTGTCCGTCGATGGCGCGCATGTCGGTCCCCTCGATCTGTCGCTGGCGGATCTGCGCGCGCGTTTTCCCGAGGCGACCGTCACGGCCACGATGCAGTGCGCCGGCAACCGCCGCGCCGATATGCGGGCGGTGGCCCCGGTCTCGGGCGATCCTTGGGACGGCGGCGCCATCGGGACGGCGGACTGGACCGGCGTCCGCCTCGGCGACGTCCTGCGTGCGGCGGGCGTAGCGCCAGGAGCGAACCTCCACTCGGACCTCCATGTGGCCTTCGAGAGCCAAGATGTGGTGGAGGGACGGCCCTACGGCGTCTCGATCCCGCTCGCCAAGGCGGTCGCCGGCGAGACACTGCTGGCCTTCGCGATGAACGGGGCATCCCTGTTGCCCGAGCACGGCTTCCCCGTGCGGGCCGTCGTGCCGGGCTTCGCGGGCGTGCGCAGCCCGAAATGGCTGAAGCGCATCACGGTGCAGGACCATCCCTCGACCAACCCGATGCAAGCCGACGACTACAAGCTGTTTCCGCCGGACGTGACGGCCGAGACCGCCAATCCCGCGAAAGGCCACACCATCGAAACGATGCCGCTCAACGCTGCGATCTGCGAGCCCGCGCGCGGAGCCCGGCTCAAGGCGGGCGAGACCACCATCCGCGGGTACGCCATCGCGGGAGATCGGGCGATCGTGCGCGTCGATGTCTCGGGCGATGGCGGTCGGTCCTGGCATCAAGCTACGCTGGAACACGAGGCCGGCGCTCCCTTCGCCTGGACGTTCTGGGAGATCGTGCTGGACCTTCCGGCCGGCGAGCGCGACCTCGTGGTGCGCGCCTGGGACAGCGCCGGCCAGACCCAGCCGGCGCGGCCGGACGAGACGTGGAACTTCAAGGGCTACCTCAGCGCCTCCTGGCACCGTGTGTGGGTCGAGGTCGCCTGAGGGGCCGCCCCCCCGTCAGGGGGCGGCACGGATTAGGTCGAGCAAGGCGTCGGCGGCGCGACTGCGGTAGCGCTCCTTGTGGCGCAGGACCCGGAAGGTTCGCGTCGGCAGAGCGAAGGGCACGGCGACGAGCGCTCCGGTTCGCAGCGAGGGTCCGACCACCGCTTCGGATAGAACGCTCGCCCCGGCCCCCGCCACGACGGCGGCGAGGACAGCCTCGTTCGACGGCAGTTCGAGGGCAACCGTGAGTGCGTCCGGTGCGATGCCCAGCGCGACGAGCGCCGCCTCGAAGGCGGAGCGCGTACCCGATCCGGGTTCGCGCAGCACCCAGGAGACCGAAGCGAGGTAGGATCGTCCCGACCGCGCGCGTGCGGCCAACGGGTGATCGGGCGCGATGACGAGGATCAGCCGGTCCTCGGCGACCGGAGTGCTCGCGAGGCTGCCGTCCTCGATCGGGCCCTCCACGAAGGCGAGTTCCGCCGTCCCGGCCCGGACCGCCTCGGCGGCCTCGGCGGTGTTGCCGATGCAGAGCCGCAGGACGATGTCGGGATAGGCCGCCCGAAAGGCGACGAGGTGCCGGGGGAGCCAGTGGCTGGCGATGGTCTGGCTCGCCTGGATGGCCAGCGTGCCGCGCCGCAAGCCGCTGAGGTCCGCGAGCACCTGTTCGGCCGCCTGGGCGCGGGCGAGCACCGCGCGAGCCTCGCCGAGAAAGACGCCGCCCGCTTCGGTCAGTTCGATGCCCCGGCCGACCCGGTGGAACAGCTTGACGGCGTGCCGGGTCTCCAGGGCGCTGATGGCGGCGCTGACCGCCGACTGGACGAGGTTCAGCGCCTCGGCCGCCCGCGTGACGTGCTGGCGCTCGGCAACCGCCATGAAGATGCGCAACTGGTCGAGGGTCATGGCGTCTCGGGCTCGGCGGGGGCCTTGGCCGGCGTGGTCCGGCAGGGTTCGGATACGAGCATCACCGCGCGCCTTCGCGCTTGCCCGAGACCTGCGCATCGATCGCCTCGGCGACCCGGAGCAGCCGCGCCTCGTCCGTGCGGGCCGTCACCACGTAGGACATCCCGGCATCGATCCACGAGAAGGCGGCCACGTCGTCGGCGCGGGCGTAGCGGAACACGCCGCGCCCGCCGGTCGGCCCGGCCCGGCTGTAGAGGGTCAGGCGGGTGCCCCGGTCGTCGTCGTACATCAGCATTGCCGCCGGCTCTTCTCCGGCGGGGAGCAGGCGCCCGCCCATAAGCCGGAATCCCTGCTCCCGCAGGTCCGGCACGGCGACGGGCCGGCCCAGGCGCGCGGTGAGCCATCGCACGAGGTCGGTCGAGCCGTCGGCGCGGACCTCGACCGGATGGGCGGCCTCGACCACGTAGGTGCGGAAGGCGGAGACGGCCGCCTGCGTCATCGGTTCAGTGGGTGCGCCCGGGCCCGGCACGCCGCCGCGCCCAACCCACCCGGCCGTGCCGCCGAGGGCGAGCAGGAGCGCCGCTGCCGCGGCGTTCGGCCACCAACGCGGGATGCGCCTCCGGCACGGAGCCGCGAGGTTCGCGATGCGCAGGCGGGCGGGGATCGGCTCGTCCGCCACGGGCGCGAGGCGCGCCCGCAGGCGGTCCCGCACCTCCCGGTCGGCGGCGACCCGGGCGGCCGCCTCCGGGTGCGCGGCCAGCCACGCCTCGATGCGGGCGCGGCGGCCCGCATCGAGCTGTTCGTCCACGAAGGCGTGCAGGTCGTCCTCGCCGACGGGACGCGGGTCGGACGCGGTCATTTCACCCTCCGCAGATGCCCGGTGACGATCGTCGGGGCCTGATCGAGGAAAGTGCGCATCCGGCCACGTGCCCGGCTAAGGCGCGACATCACCGTGCCGACGGGGACCGCAAGCACGGCGGCGACCTCGGCATAGGACATGTCCTCGACCGCGACGAGGAGCAGGACGGATCGCTGTTCCTCGGGAAGCGCGGCGATCCCGTCGAGCACGTCCCGCACCCCCAAAGCCGCCTCGGGATCGACCCCGGCATCCGCGATCTCCACTAGCGCCTCCGGGCCGACCTCGATGCCCCGGCGGCGGCGTACGCCTTCGAGGTAGCGATTGCGCAAAATCGCGAACAGCCACGCCCGCAGATCGCCCTCGCGACGCTGCGGCCAAGCGCGGATCGCCCGTTCCAGCGTGTCCTGAACGAGGTCGTCGGCCGCCTCGCGCTGCCGCAGCAGCGCGGTCGCGTAGCGCCGCAAGGCCGGTATCTGTGGTTCGATCAGAACGGCGAGGTCGTCCAAGGGCGGTCTCCGGATCGCGGCGCCAGCGATGCTCGCGCCGCCGTTCGGACGAGAGGTGCCGGAAGTAGCCGAACCATTCCAAGCCTGGCCCTGGCAAGCAGATCACACATCAGTGATCTGCTTGCCGGGAGCGGTGGGGAATATCATAGCCCGGCCGGCATCTCTCCCCGCGTGACCTCGACACAGCGGGAGAGACCATGCGCGGAGCACCGACGGCGATCCTCATTACCCTGCTCATGGCCGGGGGCGTCCTGGGCGGCGGCATGATGATGCGCGCCGGGCATGCGGAGACCGCCCCCAGCGGCTTCGACGCGATGATGGCCCAATCGATGGCGCGGATGCACGCGGACATGGCGGTGGCACCGTCTGGCGACCCCGACCGGGACTTCGCCGCCATGATGATCCCGCACCATCAGGGCGCGATCGAGATGGCGAAGGCCGAACTGGCCTACGGTCGCGACCCGGTCCTGCGCCGGCTCGCGCAGGGCATCATTGTCGAGCAGACGCAGGAGATCGAGGTCATGCGCCGCGCCCTGGCCGAGCGACCGGTCGCGCAGACCCCACCGACGCAGCCGCCGGCCCGCCACCATCACTGAGCGGATCGCCGCCCACCGTTCCGACCATCAGCGCGAAGCGACTTTCACGATGCGACACGTCATTCCGGCGGCCCTGCTGCTCGCCCACCTCGGCGGAACCGCCCTCGCGGGTCAGGCGCCCGGGCCCGCCTCGGCGCCGGACGTGCCGGTCGGCCCCCGCGACCGGTTCTATACCTCGGACCAGTTCTCCAACACGGTCTCGGTGATCGATCCCGCCGCCAACAAACTCCTCGGTGTGATCCGCCTCGGCGACACGACGCCCGCCAACCTGAGCCCGCTCTATCGCGGCCAGCTTCTCGTCCATGGGATGGGCTTCTCTCCCGACCGCAAGACCCTGCTTGCCGTGTCGATCGGCTCGAATTCGGTCAGCTTCATCGACACCGCGACCAACACGGTGCGCCACACGACCTATGTCGGCCGTTCGCCGCACGAGGCGTTCTTCACCCCGGACGGGCGCGAGGTCTGGGTCAGCGTGCGCGGCGAGGACTACGTCGCGATCCTCGACGCGGGGACCGGCAAGGAGACGGGCCGGATCACGGTGCCGAACGGGCCCGGCATGACGATCTTCTCGCCCGACGGGCGTTACGGCTACGTCTGCTCCAGCTTCAGCCCTGAGACGGTCGCCATCGACGTGAAGAGCCGCGAGATCGTGGGGCGGATCAAGCGGGAGAGCCCGTTCTGCCCCGACGTCGCGGCGACGCCGGACGGCAAGCAGGTGTGGTTCACCCTCAAGGACGTCGGCCGCGTCCAGGTGTTCGAGGCCACGCCGCCGTTCAAGGCCCTCAAGACCATCGAGACGGGACCGATCACCAACCACGTCAACATCGTGCGCACGAAGGCCGGGCAGTTCGCCTACGTGACGATCGGCGGCCTGAACCAGGTGAAGGTGTTCCGCACCGACGACTTCTCGCAGGTTGCGACCGTTCCCACCGGCGCGCTCCCCCACGGCCTCTGGCCCTCGGGCGACGGTTCGCGGATCTATGTCGGCCTGGAGAATGCCGATGCGGTCGCGGTGATCGACACCGGCAGCAACGCGGTGATCGCCACGATCCCGATCGGCCAGGGGCCGCAGGGCGTGGCCTACGTCCCTGAGGCGGTGCCGGAGGGGGCCGGCGCGCCGAACCTTCAGCCGCTGGGCGCGGCGGGCCAGTCGAGCACGCTGACGCTGGCCGGGCCGGACGGCAAGGCGGCCACACAGGTCACGCTGTTCGACCAGGGCGTGCTGCAGACCCTGCAGGCGGCGGTGACGGGCCTCACGCCGAAGAAGCCCTACGTGCTGGCCCTCTCGGCCGATCCGAAGGGCGCCGGGCCGCTGGAGCCGCTCGCCGCCTTCATGACGAACCCGGCGGGCGCGGCCATCGTCAACGCCATCGGCCCGATCCGGCAGGTGACGCAGAACGCGAACGAGACCGCGCGACGCAGCCTCGTCATCGTCGAGGGCAAGCCCGGCGAGACCGGTGCGCCGGTCCAGACGCAGGCGCCGCGCTGACAAGAGGAGGGGACGGCCGTCGGACCGCACCCCTGTTGCAAGCCGCGCCTCATACCAATCGGTGATGACAATGGCTCATGGCCGATTACCCGCGCGACTGCGCGGCGGCGGTCGTCCGCCGGACGCACGGAACAGGACCATCGGTCCTGTTCCGTGCCGCTTGGTATCAGTAGGTGTCGGCGAGGTAGGCGGCGATGGCCTTGGCCTGCGCCTCGTCGATCGGCGCGTGGTAGACCTTGACCATCTTGGTCACCTCGGACTCCCAGAACGCCGCGCCTTTGCCGGGCGGCTGCATCGCGATGTAGTCCACCGAATGGCAGACGAGGCAGTTCGCCTGGGCCGCCTCGAAGCCCTCCGCATGCGTGCCGGCCTTCGGCGCCCGCAGCTCCGCGGTCGGCTCTGGCACCGCGTAGGATTTCGGGGCGGCAAGCGCCGCGCCGGTCGCGAAGGCGAGGGCCGCCGCCAGGGCGAGAGTGATGCGGGTCATCGTCGTCACTCCCTCAGGCCGCGCGCACGCGGGTGGTCTCGACCACGTTGCGCAGGTACCCGGCCGGGTTCCAGCGCGGCTCCATCGGCTGGCTCGCCCCGTCGTTGGCGATTGCCCGCACCCGGATCGCGTGTGCCCCCGGCGACAGCTCCGCGTCGAGGGTCCAGGGCCGGAAGGCGTAGGAGCCGAGATCCTGCCCGAGCCGTGCCTCCGTCCAGGTCTTGCCGTCGTCGGTCGAGACCGCCACCGACCTGATCCCGGAGCCGCCGTCGAACGCGATGCCGCGCAAGGGGGTGCGCCCGGCCTTCACCTCCGCCCCGTCGGTCAGGTTGGTCAGGAAGGAGCGCACCGTGAAGCGGTTGATCGGCACGGTTTTGTCCGCGGTCTTGCCGGGCTCGGTGCAGGCGCAGTCGTTGTCGGGGATGCGGTAGGCCTTCTGCATCCAGAAACCGTCGAAGGGTTTGTCGAGCACGCGGATGCTCTCCAAGTGCTTGACCCAGTAGGTGCCGTAGAAGCCCGGCACGACGAGGCGGAGCGGATAGCCGTTGAGCCAGGGTAGATCCTGCCCGTTCATGCCCCAGGCGAGCATCACCTGTCCGTCGCGGGCGTGGTCGAGCTTGAGCGACTTGGCGAAGTCCGGCGTCTCCGGGATCACCGGGCCGTCGAGCCCGGTGAAGGCGACCTCCACGGCGCCCGCCTTCACCCCGGCCTTGTCGAGCACGGCCTTCAGCGGCACGCCGGTCCAGCGGGCGCAGCCCATGGCACCGTTGGCGAGCTGCCCGCCGGCCATGCGCGGCTCGAAGAAGCCGCGGGAATTGCCCGAGCACTGGTTGACCGCGACGATCTCGGTCGTCGGCATCGCCTTCAGGTCGGCGAGCGAGAGCGAGACCTCCCGCTCGACATGGCCCTTGATCGCGACCCGGTAGGTCTCGGGATCGATCTCGGTCGGGATGTCGGCGAGGTGGTAGCGGACGAAGAACGCGTCGTTAGGCGTGATGGCGCCCTCGTCGAACACCGAGAACGGGGTCTCCAGTTGCGGCGGCCGCGCGGTCATCTGGAGCAGCGGGCGTTTGCCCGGATAGGCCACCAGGGGCCGTTCGCCGTTGCCGAAGGGCAGCGTGGCGGTGTCGCCCGCGAGCGCCCGCAAGGACGCGAAGCTGCCGCCGCCGAGGCTCGCCAGGGCGGTGAGGCCCGCCCGCCTGATGAGATCGCGTCTGTCGAGCATCCGATTCCTCCCCGATCCGCGCGTGGCTCATGCCAAGGAGCCCGCGACGTGCCGGAGGAGAAGACGCACGTCGCCCCCGGTCTATTCGCGGCGGGTCGAAATAAATCTGCGGCCCGGGCCGGTCAGCCGATGCAGGGGCGTTCCGAGAGGCCGGTGGCCCGGTCCAGGGCGAGCCGCAATCGGCCCGTCTCGTTCGGTTCGGTGAGCAGCACGGCCGCCTCGGCCAGCAGCGCGAACCGCTCGGCCGGCACCGTCTCGGACAGGAGGACGTAGCGGCGGCGCCCGCTGTCCCAGCGTGCCACACGCAGGCCGCCGCTCCCTTGCGCGATCTCAAGGCCGGCCTGCGCACGCGACGGTCCGCTCCAGACGGCCAGCCGGCAGCCGTGACGCCCCTCGTAACCGGCGAGGCGACCGACCGAACTGTCACCCTCGGACACATAGACCAAGCGGAAGCCGGCCGCCCCAAGATCGAGGTGGAAGCCATTCAGGCCGCCCGCGAGCCGCACGTCGTTCGAGGGCGAGCCCGCCGAACTCCAGGCCGTGAAGGCCGCGCGCGCGGGGTCGGTCGGCGCGCGAGACGACAGGGCCAGCCAGCCGGTGCCGACGAGGACGACCAGGGCCGCGGCACACGCCCATCCGAGGGAGGCGCGGGCGATCGGTGCGCGCCGGGGCGGCACGGCCGCAGCCTTCACCTCCCGTTTCACCCCCTGCTTCAGCCGAGTCAGGGTCGCGACCCGCGCGGCCAGGACCGGATCGCGGGCCAGCGTCTCCGCTACCGCGCGCCGGTCCTTCGCATCAAGTTCCCCATCGACGTAGGCATTGAGGGTCTCCCAGCGCATCACGGCCCCTCGCTCCCATCGGACGGCTCGGCGATCCGGTGCAGCATGATCCGCCTCGCCCTGTGCAGACGGCTCATGACCGTGCCGACGGGAATGCCGAGCCGTTTGGCGGTCTCCCGGTAGCTCAGGCCTTCGACGTCCACGCAGGTCACGACCTTTCGGCAGGGTGCATCGAGGGTGGCGAAAGCCTGGCGCACGGCGATGGCCTCAATCAGGCGGTCGTCGAACCCTTCGTCGGGCCAATCCACGAGATCGTCCTCGCGGCGGGTCCGGTTCCGGCGGAGCCGATCGATCCAGGCGTGGCGCACGATCCGGAACAGGTAGGCGCGGGCCGCCCGCGGTTCGCTCGGCGTCGTCCCCGTCGAGAGCGCCTTGAGGGCGCTCTGCTGCATCAGGTCGCGCGCGGCGTCGGGCTCCCGCGTCAGCGTCAGCGCGTAGCGGAACAGGCGCGGCCACGCTTCGACGAGGTGCTCACCTATGGACCGCATCCTGATGTGTCATCCTCCCCGCTCTCCATAGCACATCGATGCATGTCCACACAGAGTCGCAACGGTCGTCGATGGTTGTGGATGTCGGGAGGCGTTACACCTCTGCAGCGCTACTCGGAGCGTTGCTGTTGCTGAACAATCGATAGCAAGCTCGTATGTCTGCTTTCAGGCATTGTGAGGATGCGGTTTTAAGACCGGGGTGGGCGCGAAGCTGAATGTCCGGTTCCGGATATCGAGTTGATGTCCGCTCATGGCGCGAAGCGGACCTCCTGTAGGGGTAGCGAACGTCAGATCCGGACCGCGAGGCTTCCGACATCTCGGAATGAGGTGAAGCGGTCCTGGGCATCAAGGGGAACGTCGATCATGCAGCGCAGACCCGAGGCCCTGAAGTCGAGGTGCACCGTCCCCCCGAGCTCATGGGCAACGCCGCCGTTGATCAGACGGGTGCCGTAGCCACGCCGTTGAGGTTCGAGGACGGGAGGGCCACCGCCCTCGCGCCATTGCAAGGCGAGGCGGCGCGCACCGCTCTCGACCGTCGTGACGCTCCAGGCGATGTCGACCCGCCCGGTCTCCGCGGACAGGGCGCCGTACTTCGCGGCGTTCGTGGTGAGTTCGTGGAGCGTCATCCCGAGGGCTAGGACGTAGCGCGGTTGAAGGTCGATGTCGGGACCGTCGAGCCGGAAGCGGTCGGCCCGGCCCTCCCGGAAGGGGGCGAGCTCGTTCTCCAAGACCGTCACGAGCGACGCACCGGCCCAATCGTCGCGCGAGAGCAGGTCGTGGGTCTTCGACAGCGAGATGATGCGCCCTTCAAGACGTTCGCCGGTCTCGTCGGTGCGGCGCGACTGGCGTGCCAGGGACTGCACCGTCGTAAGGGTGTTGCGGACCCGGTGGTTGAGCTCGTGAAGCATCATGGTCTGCCGCTCCTGCAGGAGATGGCTTCGCGAGATCTCCGCGCGCAGCTCGCCCTCGTGCCTCTGCAGCGAGGCCGCCATGGCATCGAAGGCCTCGCCGAGCTGGCCGAACTCGCCTGGACCGGAGAGGGCGCTGCGCGCGCCAAGATCACCCGCCCGCCAGTCAGCCGCCGCCTTGAGCAGGCGCCGTACGGGGTTGCGGATGAACACGCGTCCGGCCAGTAGGGCCGCCATGATGGCCAGCAACGCGCCGAGGCCGATCAGGATCACGCCGCGTCGGGTCGCGGCATCGATGTCGGCGAAAGCGGTCGAGGGCAGGAGCCCCACGGCGACGGTGACGGAATCGAGGTCGTCGGGCGTCGCGGCGGCGATGCCGGTGATGCGCATGTTCCCGCGCAGGCCGGGCAGGTCGACGACCTTGCCGCGGTTCGCCGTCAGCGCGGACCAAAACTCGGGTGGCAGGCGCTTGCCGACCCACTCGGCATGGTCCGGCAGCCGGATCAGGATGGTGCCGTTGCGATCCGCGACCGTGAGTGTGGCATTAGGCGGCAGCCCGGCACGGTTCTGGTGGTCGGCGAGGTAGGTCAGGTCGATGCTCGCCAGCACGACGCCTTCCGGGCGGCCCCCCGTCCCGGGTATGGCCTGGGCGAACTGTAGCGTGGGTATGCCGGTGATCCGTCCCGTCACGAACTCGCCGATGGCAAAGACACCGGTTCGCATCGCGTCCTGGAAGTAACCCCGGTCGGCCAGGGAATAAGCCCCCCGCGCCGAGCCGAGGGTATTGCAGACGATGGTGCCATCCGCATCGGCAACCCCGAAGAAGAAGGCACCCGGCACCTTGCCGAGGAGCGTCTTCAGGTAGCTCGTGCAGGTTTCCGGGTCCTTGTCCCGGATCTCCGGGACTTCGGCGAGGATGCCAAGGACTTGGCGGGTGCCGCGCCCGAACTGGCCCAGGTCGGCAGCGACGCTGCGGGCGGCGCGCATGGCCTCGCCGCGCACGGCCTCACCTCGCGCGGAGCGGAGCGCGTACTCGTTGTAGCCCTGGATGGCGAGGGCGGGCATGAGGGCAAGCGCGACGAGGCCCATGATCCGTTTTGTCAGCGGCATGGAGGGAAGGGTCCTGCTCCTTAGCTCCCCCGCCACCGGCAATGAGGTCGGTCGCTTGATACATAGGCGATTCGGTGACCACGCCCAGAACCCATGCCGTCGCGGCTGGCCAGTCGGCGTTCGTCAGGCCGCATCGGCATCGCGCTGCTCCTCCATCGGCAAGAGCGCCGCCTCCAACCGGAATACGAGCCCGGTCGGAGCGTAGGTGAGCTCGACCTCGCCGCCGACCTCCGATGCGAAGCTGCGCTCGATCAGCCGCGAGCCGAAACCTTTTCGCGATGGCTGGGCCAGGATGGCCGGGCCGCCGTTCTCGGACCAGGTCATGCGAAAACGTGGTTCCTCGCCCACGTACACGACGTGCCAGCGCAAATCCACGACGCCTGCGTCGTTCGAGAGCGCCCCGTACTTGGCCGCGTTCGTGGCAAGCTCGTGCAGGGCCAACGCAAACGACAGAGCGGGCTTGGCTGCTAGCAGGACGTTCGGACCACCGGTGCGGATGCGGCTGTGGCCGGACTGCCTGTGCACCCCGAGGGCGCCGTCGACGACGTCGCCGATGGGCGCGGCCGTCCAGCTCGCCTGGGTCAGGATGTCGTGCGCGCGGCCGAGCGAGATCAGCCGGGCGGCGAACGCCTCGCGCATGGCGTTGACGTCGGTCGACCCCCGCATCGTCTGACTGGCAATCGCCTGGACCAGCGTCAGGGTGTTCTTGACCCGGTGCTGCAACTCGCCGGTGAGCAGCCGCTGGTGCTCCTCGGCTCGCCTGCGCTCGGAGATGTCGAGCATGGCGCCGATCATGCGCCTCGCATGGCCATCGGCGTCACGGAGCACGTAGCCGCGGTCGAGGATGTAGGCGTAGGTGCAGTCCGCGCGCAGGAAGCGGTACTCGTCGCTCCACGTTGTGCCGGTTCCGTCGATGACCGCATGGATCGAGGCATCGATGCGGCCTCGGTCTTCGGGATGGATGTGGGCAATCCACCAATCCCCGGTGGGCTCCACGGTGTCGAGCGCGTGGCCGTGGGCCGTCCGGAGTGCCTCGTTCCACAGGACATGGTTGGTGGCGAGGTTCCAATCCCAGATCGCGTCGTTCGTCGCGCGTGCCGCGAGCCGGTAGCGCTCCTCGGCCTCCCGCAGCGCCTCCTCCGCCCGCCGGCTCTCCGAGATGTCGCGTGCCGTTCCGATGAGGCGTACCGGCTGCCCATCGACGAACAGCGTCCGTCCCTTGGCTGAGACCCAGCGCTCGACGCCGTCCTCCGGGGCCACGGTTCTATAGCAGACGTCGTAGGTGCCGCCGCCGGCTGGATCGAGTGCGCCACGAACCGCCTGTTCGGCCCGCTCGCGGTCGTCCGGGTGCAGGCGGGCCAGATAGACCTCAAGGTTGATGGGGGTGTCCGGGCCCAGGCCGAAGAAGGACCGGGTGCGGGTGTCCCACTTCAGATCGTCCGCCACCAGGTCATAGTCGAAAACGCCGCTTCCGGTGGCCTCGACGGCGAGGCGAAGCTGTTCCCGAGCCTCGCGCAGATCTTCCTCCGTCCGTCGGCGGTCATGGATGTCGCTGTTGCTCCCGAGCCATCCGGTGACAGATCCGCCGGCATCCCTCATCGGCTCCGCCCGGATCAGGAACCAACGATAGTCCCCGTCGTGGCGCCGCAGGCGCGCCTCGGTGTCGTAGACCGTCTTCCGCGTACGAGCCTCTTCCCACACCTGCAGCAGGCCGGACAGGTCGTCGGGATGGATCACCTCGCCCCAGCCGAACGGCAACGCATGCTCGGGCGTCTGCCCGGTGTAGGTGTACCAGCGGTCATTCAGGTAGCTCAGGCTCCCGTCGGGATTGCCGAACCAGATGATGGCGGGCGCAAGTTCCGTCAGCGCCTGGAAGCGCTCCTCGGCGACCTTGCGCTCGTGGATGTCGAGCGAGGTGCCGATCCAGCTTTGCAGGGCCCCCTCCGCATCGCGGACCGGCTGCGCTCGGGAGAGGAACCAGCGGTACTCGCCGTCAGACCGGCGCAGGGGAAATTCGACCTCGTAGGGCCGGCCCGAACCCGCCGCAGAAAGCCAGGCCCGCCGGGTGCGTTCGCGGTGATCCGGATGGATCACCCCCATCCAGCTTCCCTCGCCGGTCTCGCCGGCGGGCAAGCCGGTGTAGTCGTACCAGCAGGCATTGCAGTAGGTGACGTTGCCGCCCGCATCGCCGAACCAGACCACCTGGGGACTGACCTCCACGAGAGAGCGGTAGCGAAGCTCGCTGGCCTCCAGGGCCGCGCCAGCTTCACGTTGCTCGGTACGGTCGCGCAGGATCTTGAGGAATCCGATGGTCCCGCCGTCATCCGATGTCAGCGGCATCATCTCGCCGTTGGCCCAGAACCGGCTTCCGTCCTTGCGGAGGTGCCAGCGCTCGTCGGGCGCGCTGCCGGTCTCGGAGGCCAGCCGCATCTCGGTTCCGGATCGATCCTGCGCACGGTCCTCCGGCGTGAAAAACGCGTCGAGCGGTTGCCCCAGCATCTCGGCTTCCGTCCAGCCGAGGGTGCGCTCGGCGCCGGTGTTCCAGCGGGTGACGCGCCCTTGTGGGTCCGTGGCCACGATGGCGTAGTCCGTGGCGCTATCAAGGATGCGCTCGTGCAGGAGGCGTTGCTCATCCTGGGTACGCAACGACCGGCGCAGCTCCATCTGCGCCATTGTCTGGCGGGCGAGGCGGAGAAGCCCCTTGCGCTGGCGCTCCGTCAGCTCGTGCGGCTTGGTATCGAGGACGCAGACCGTGCCGACGGGGTGTCCATCCGTGGTCTTGAGCAGGGCGCCGGCGTAGAAGCGCAGGCCCGGGCTTCCGGTTACGAGCGGGTTGCCCTCAAAGCGCGGATCGCGGGACGCGTCGGGAACGTAGAGGAAGTCCTCCTGCAGGATGGCCTGCCGGCAGAACGAGGTCTCCAGAGGGGTCTCGCGTACGCCCAGGCCGACCTCGGCCTTGAAGAACTGGCGTCCGTCCCCGATCAGGTTCACCACGCCGATGGGTGCGTCGCAGAGCTCGGCCGCGGCCTCCGCAATCTCGTCGAAATCCTGTTCCCGCGGCGTGTCGAGCAGGCGATAGCGGTCGAGGGCGTGGAGGCGCGCGGCTTCGGTCTCGCTGCTGGGCGGGCGGATCATCGTACCATTAGGCTCGAAAGGCTCGGGTCGTCCCCTCAGATGACGTGCGCGGCGGCTGAAATAAGGCCGGGAGGACCATACTAGGCCGAAATAACGGTTCCCACAGAGGCACGGAATTGGCACGGCGCCCAAATCGGCCACGAACGTGTCGGGACGGCGCACGGCATGGGACGGCGGCTTCGGCAGGGATCACGCCCGCACGGGACCGGAGGGTCGGGGACGTTGCCCGAACGGCAAGGACCTGACGTCACTGGAAGAGGCGAGCCGCCTCGCGATGACGTTTGCCAAGATGTCGCTCGATCTGCTCGAACAGGCCGCCCCTGTTGAGTGCCCGATGTGCGGGAAGGGCAAGCTCGGCTCGCAGGCGTTCGATGGCGGCGGCGCGGCTTCGGTATCCTCGGAAGGCCCCAAGATAGGTGTCCACGACCCGCTCGGCCTCGTTGATGGCGCCGGGTCGATAGGCGACGGCCAAGGCGATGACCTCGCGCACTGCCTCACTCAGGTGGTTCATTCGTCCAAGTAGCGCCGTACCAAGGCGATCCGTTCCCGGATTACGGTCTTCGGGGGATTCAAGATGGGCGAAACGTTATCGGGCATCAGTGGGCGCCGTCCGTATTCCGGTACGGAGGCGTCGGCTAGGCGCGCGGCGGCCGGATGCCGAGGGCGCGGATGATGGCGTAGGTCGCCACCCCCGACACGACGGACAGGACGATCACGACGAGGAAACCACGTGGGTCGTCGGCGAGGGGCAGTCCCTTCACGTTCATGCCGAACAATCCGGTGATGAAGGTCGGCGGCAGGAACAGCGCCGAGAGGATGGAGAGCACGTAGAGCTGGCGGTTGCTCTCCTCGGCCAACCGGGCCCCAACCTCGTCCTGCAGCAGGCGGGCACGCTCGGCGAGGGTGTTTACGTCCCGGTCCAGGGCATCGAGCCTCTGAACAAGACGGGCGGCCACGGCTACCGCGGGACCGTGCAGTTGTTGAGCCGTGTCGTCCTCCTCCAGCCTGTGGAACACGGCCTTGAGGCCAAGGAGCTGACGATGCAGCCGAACCGCGCTCCTGCGGATCGGGCCCAGCCGGCGCCGGTCGTCGCGCACGAGCCCGTCGAGCACCCGGTCCTCGATGCCATCGAGCTCGTCGGCCAGCCGCTGGCCGGTCTGCGCCATGGCAGCGGCCACGTAGCCGACCATGGTCTCCAGCAGCAGCACGGGCGAGGATATGGGCCTGCCCTTCTCTGCGGTCGCGCGGACGGCGTCGGGGCTCTCGACCGGTCCCCGTCGCCCGCTCACCAACGAGCGCGGGCCCATGACGAAGTGCAGCCGACCCGCGGCGTCCGGCTTGGCCCCGGGCTTCGCAAGATCGGCCACGACCCCGCCGACATGTCCGTCCTCCACGGTGACACGCTGGTGCTCGTCGGGGCGGAAGACGGTCTCGACAAGCGCACGAGGGCCGACGTGCCCGCCCTCGATCAAGGAGCCCATCTCCGCGGTCTTGAGGTCGAAGTGCAGCCAGAGGAAGCCGCTACCGAAGGCGTCCAGGTTCGGCAGCGCATCCTCCGGCGAGAGGAGGCGTCCGCATCCCTGCTCATCGAAGGACATCGCCCAGAGCAGGCCAGCCGGTACAGCGTCCAAGGTCATCCTGGTCACCGACCGGTCCGCCTCGGGTGCTCGCGTCCTAGTCCGTGACCACGGCCACGAGGGAGAAGGCGGACGCCAGGGCAATGTTGCCGGCGAGCAGGATCGTGAGGAGGGTCATCAGGGGCTCCGGGGAATCAGGCACCTTCAACGCCCAATGCCACGCTTCCGTTGCCGAGCTTCAGTCGGCTCGAACCCACACGCACGATGGAGGATCCTGGAGGCCTATCGCGACGATGGCTTCAAGGGAATTCGGATGGAAACCCGCAGGCCATTCGGATCGAAGGCGACATCCACCTGGGCCTCGGCTTGCGTGGTCAGCACCTTCCGGAGAAGGCGCGAGCCGAACCCTTCGCGGGTCGGCGGCGGGACGGGCGGCCCCCCGTGCTCGTTCCACGTCCAGTCCAGGACTGGACCCTGCGACCCTTCATAGACTCGCCAAGCCACCTCAAGGTGGCCAGCTCGATGTCCGAGGGCACCGTGCAGGAGCGCGTTGGTCGTCAACTCGTGCAGGGCCATCCCGACCGGCACCGCGAGCTCGGAGGGTAGGATCACGAGGGGACCCTGCAGCGTTAGGCAACCCCTTTCGTCGTAAGGGTCGAGCTCGGCCCGCAGCAGCCCTTCGAAGGACACGGCCTGGTCGATGTCCTCGGTGATCAGGGCATGCGTCTTGGCAAGCGAGGCGATCCGACCCGAGAAGGCGCGGCTGAAGCCGGCGATGGAAGTCGAGGAACGCACGGTCGCGTTCAGCACGGCCTGGACCGTGGCCAGCGTGTTCTTCACCCGATGATGAAGCTCGCGCACCATCAGCCCCTGCCGGTCCTCGGCCGCACGGCGATTGGTGACGTCTCGCTGGGCCGAGATCCAGCGCGAGATGCTACCATCCGCCTCGCGAACGGGCGTGATCAGCCACTCGACCATGTAGGTCGTGCCGTCCTTGCGGTAGTTCAGCGCCTCGCCCTGGAAGCCATCGCCGGCTGCCAGGGCGAGGCGCATGCGCTCGATGACGGCGCGATCCGTCTTCGGACCCTGAAGCAACCGAGGGGTTCGCCCCAGGATCTCGCGCGCCGCGTAGCCGGTCATGCGGGTGAAGGCGGGATTGACGTACTCGATGTGGGGACCGGGCTCGTCGAGCTCGGCGGACGTGATGAGGATGGCCTCGCCGGATGCCTCTACCGCGGCGAAGAGCACTCCGAGATCAGGTCGGACCGGCTCGCCGTCATCCTGTCCATCCAAAGCGTACCATCCCTGGAGCCAGGAGGTGATCCGGGCACCGCGCCCAGGTCCCCCCAACCTGTCGGGTAAACTCATGTTAGCGCCAGTGGTTTCCTCGGTGGCCCAGGGACCTGTGGGTGAAACCGCGTCTTGTCTTGCCTGCGCGTCCAACCCGGAAGCTTTCGGGGAAAGCCTCTTCCTGTGGGCAAGTGTCGCCATCCCGTCTGAAGTCGGAACGACAGTCGGTCGACGCCGTTGCAGAGTCCCACGACAGTCGAAGGAGGCTTTCGTGGGCACCTTCTCCACTGCAAGTGCCGAGTACCCATGCAACTACCCAGAGACGACCGCGCCCATCCCAAGGCGGAGGAGTTCCGCTCCTTCATCCGGGACGCGGGCTTTCCCTGCGTGGGCGCCAAGTCGGCGCTGTCCAAGGGGCAGATGCGGATCATGGTCGCCCGGGACATCACCTCGGCCTGGGACGACATGCGTATCTACCCCGGCCTCCTGGCCTTCGCGGCGCGCTACCGGCGGCAGCCGGACCTGTTCCAGAGCTTCGCGGTCGTGTTCGAGGGCCCGGGCACCCTGGACGAGGAAGGCTTCGAGCGTCACCTCTGGGAGCGGGTCCAATCCCTCTCCGACAAGGATGCCTGGCTCGGGCACCCCGTGGACGAGCGCGTGGCCTCGGAGCCGGATAGCCCGCACTTCTCCTTGAGCTTCGCGGGAGAGGCGTTCTTCGTGGTCGGCCTACACCCCCATGCCAGCCGACCGGCGCGACGGTTCTCGTCGCCGGCCCTGGTGTTCAACCTGCACGCCCAGTTCGAGGAGCTGCGGGAGGCTGGCCGCTACGAGAAGCTGCGTTCCTCTATCCTGCAGCGAGATGAAGCCCTGGCCGGCTCGGTCAATCCGATGCTGGCACGCCACGGCGAGGTTTCCGAGGCACGCCAGTACAGCGGTCGCGCCGTGGGTGAGGGTTGGCGCTGCCCGTTCCGGCCTCGCGCGGGGACTGTCGAGGCGCCCGACGTTCGTTGAGGTGGCCTAGCACCCACGACGGGTGCGCAACGTATCCGTGCGTCATGCGTACCCCCATGGCCCCTTCGAGGGGGATGCCGAATGAGGGACACGCCGAGAATGCGACACAAGTCACTGGCCGAGCAGGTCATCGTCATCACCGGTGCATCGAGCGGGATCGGCCTTGCCACCGCTCGGATGGCCGCGAGGCGCGGTGCCCGGGTCGTGCTGGCCGCCCGCAGCGGCGACGTGCTCGCCGAAATCGTCGCCGAATTCGGTCCTCGGGCGGTCCATGTGGTCGCGGACGTCGGCCGGATTGAGGATGTGCAGGCCATCGCCAACGAAGCGCGGGCGAGCTTCGGCGGCTTCGATACCTGGGTCAATGTCGCGGGCCTCACCGTCTACGGGCCTCTAAGCGAGATTGCGTACGCCGACCACGAGCGCCTGATCCAGACCAACCTCTGGGGCACGGTTAACGGCTCGCTCGTCGCCGTGGAGCACCTGCGTAAGCAGGGCGGCGCCCTGATCAACGTGGGCAGCATCGCCTCGGATCTCGCCTTCCCGTTCCAGGGCCTCTACGCCACCTCAAAACACGCGGTGAAGGGCTTCACCGACACCCTGCGCATGGAGCTGATCGCCGAGGGCGCGCCGGTCTCCGTCACCCTGGTGAAGCCGGCCTCCATCGACACGCCGCTGCCGCAGCGCGCCCGCAACTACATGGACCGCGAGCCGACGCTTCCGCCGCCGATCTACCCGCCGGACGAGGTTGCCAACGCCATCCTGCACGCCGCCGTCCACCCGCAGCGCGACATCTTCGTGGGCGGTGGCGGAAAGGCGTTCGTCATGGGCAAGGAGTTCGCGCCCGGTGCCTACGACGAGCTGGCCCCCGCCATCATCGCCCTGCAGAAGCGCGCCGAGCCTCCCCGGAATCCCCTAGGCGCGCTTCACGCGCCGTCACAGGCGGGCAAGGAGCGTGGGGACCCGCCGATCTACGTCATGCGCACCAGTGCCTACACGCGGGCGACCCTGCATCCCTTGACGACGACGGCGGTCGCGATTGGCCTGGCCGCCTCGGCGGCCCTGTTCGTCGGTGGCAAGCGCGCCAAGCGGCAGCTCTGAGCTTGCCTCGGCGTCGTTGCCATCGTCGGCGACGACGCCGGCCCTCAGGTCATCGACGGGGCGAGGTGCCGATCCTGGACGACCGCTTCGGGGAGGCTGAAGCGAAACGTGGTGCCTCGCCCTTGAAGGCTCTCCGCCGCGAGCTCGCCGCCCTGGCGCTCGACGAGGTCACGGCAGAGCAGGAGACCGAGGCCGCTTCCTCGCTCGCCCGCGGTGCCGTTGGTGGTGCTGCGCCGGTCGAGCCGGAACAGGTCCGCGACCTTGTCGGCCGACATGCCGACCCCCGTGTCCGAGACCGAGATTTCGACGCCCTCGCCATGACGCCGCGCCACTATCGCTATGGTGCCCCCCGGCAAGGTGAACTTTACGGCATTGCTCACAAGGTTGCGCATCACCGCTGCGAGCATGTCCCGATGGCCACGCACGTGGAGGCCGGCGCATTCGGCCTTGAGGCTGAGGCCCTTCTCGGATGCGTTCTCGGCCGCCCCTTTGAGAACCTCCTCGGCCACGTCTTCCAGGTCGACGTCACCAAGGGTTACCGTCACGGTGTCCATCTGCAAGCTCGCCCACGCGAACAGACCCTCCATCAGGCCGTAGGCTTGGGCCGCCGCCTCCTGGATGCCGAGGGCACGTCGTTCGACGGTGAGGTGATCGCGCTCCGCAACCGCCTGGCTCAGTACGGTCGACAGTCCGAGGAGCGCCTGGAACGGATTTCGCAGGTCGTGGGCAATGATGGAGAACAGCAGGGACTTCTGCTGGTTCAGGATGTCGAGCTCCTGCGACTTGGCCTCCGCTTCGCGTCGCGCCGTGCTCAGCTCGGCCAGGAACTCGCGGCGCGCCTTGGCGTAGCGGATCGCCCGCGCCAGGCTCGACGGCGTCGCCTCGGCCTTGGACAGGTAATCGAGCGCCCCGGCCCGCATCAGCCTGAAGGCAACGTCCGGGTCGTCCTCGCCCGTCAGCATCAGCACGGCCTGGGCGCCCCCGGCCGGGGATAGGAGCGAAGCCAGAAGATCGAAGGTGTCGACATCGGGCAGGCGGTAGTCGAGCAGCACGCAATCGAATGCTTGGCCCTGCGCCAGCCGGAGGCCGGTGGTGCCGTCCGGCGCCTCGGTGAGCTCGTGGGCAAGGCCCGACTTCGCCAGCGCACGGCGCACGGCCGCGCGGTCGACCTGGTCGTCGTCGATGAGAAGGATGCGCGTCGGCATCGTCGTGTCGGCTCCGGGCGGGGCTATTCGGGAAACTCGACGATCTTCCAGTAGTGCTCCAGCAGCGAGACCGCCTGCATGAAGGTGTTGGCCGGATCCTGCTTGACGATGTAGCCGGCCACGTGGTGCCCGTAGGCGCGCGCCTTGTCCTCCTCGGCCTTCGACGTCGTCACCATGAACACGAGCGCGCTCTTCAGGTCCTCGTCCGCCCGCAAAGCCTCCAGGAACTCGATGCCGTTCATGCGCGGCATGTTGAGGTCGAGCAGGATCAGGTGCGGCTTGGGCAGCTTGGTCTTGCCGTTCTCACCGCGCAGGACCTCCAGCGCCTCGATGCCGTCGCGCGCCACCGTGATCGGGTTGGCGATCTTGCTCTTGTTGAAGGCGCGCTTCAGGCCTTGGACGTCGACCTCGTCGTCATCGACTAGCAGCAGATTCACGGTCGGTGCCATCGGGGATTTCCTTCGTACCATTGGGCCAGGTGAAATGGACCGAGAGGCCGCGCCCGTCCCGGCCTTCGCCCAGCCAGACCTTGCCGCCCTGGCGCTCGACCAGCTTCTTGACGATGGCAAGCCCCATGCCGCTGCCCTCGACCTCGTCGCGGGGCTTCAGGGTCTGGAACATGCCGAACACCCGTTCACGAAATTGCTCGGGAATGCCAGCGCCATCATCGGTGACAGCGAACTCTACCATACCCTCGGCAGGTGTCGCATCGACCCAGACGTGTCCGTCGGCCGGATGGTCATGGTGCTTGATCGCGTTGCCGATGAGGTTCTGGAACGCCTGGGTTAGCGGTGCCCGAGCTGCATCAAGCGTCGGAAGGTCATTGCCAGCCACGATGCTGAACCCCTCCGGTGGGCTGACCAGGCCGGCGAGCTCCTCGACCAGCACCCTGGTGTCGACCGGTTCGGTTGCAACGTCTCCACGTCCTGCCCGGGAATACGCCAAAAGGTCGTCCAGCAGGCTCTCCAGGCGCCGGACCCGGCTCTTGAGCAGCCCCATGTTGGTTCGGGTGTCTCCGGTAAGAACCTCCTCCAGGTCCTCCTCGATCCAGGTCACGAGGTTCTCGATGCCGCGCAAGGGTGCCTTGAGGTCGTGGGACGCCACGTAGGCGAACTGCTCCAGTTCCTCGTTGGTCCGGCGCAGGTCGCGGGCATGCAGGGCGAGTCGCCGCTCCATGGCCTTGCGTTCGGTGATGTCGGTCAGGAGCGTGACGACGCCGAGCACCGCCCCGTCCGGCCCGCGATGCGGGCGGTAGAATGCCTCCACGACCCGCCTGTCAGTTCCGCGTCGAGCGAGCCGGTGCTCAAAGCGAGTCTCAGTCCCGGCGAATGCGGTCTCCAGCTCACGTCCCGTGCCCGGGAAGGTCCCGCCATAGAAGACCTGCGCCAGGGGGCGGCCGTCGACCTGGGTGACATCCTCGACCTGTAGGTCGAACCAGCGCTCGAACTCGTTGTTCAAGAAGCCGACCCGCCGCTCAGCGTCGACGTAGCCGACCATGGCCGGGAGCGTATCGGCGGTCGCGCGCAGGAGCGAGGTCCGGTCGAGCTCGATCAGCCCCTCCTTAAACACCTGCACCGCCCGCGCCATCGCGCCGACCTCGTCGCGCTGGCGGGTACCCGGAACCTCGGTGGCGAAATCCCGCCGGGCCAATCGGCGCATCGCCTCCGCGAGCCGCAGGAGGGGGGCGACGATCTTGCGGCGGATGGCGATGCCGATGCCGGCACAGATCAGGAGGGTGAGAAGGGTTCCGACCCAGGAGACGATGCCGGCGTTGCGGCGGGCCTGGGCAAGACGCTCCCCGTTGGCCTCGCGCAGGCGCTCCTCCTCCGCCTGGATGGCTGCGAGCTTCGTGCGGAAGGCATCGAAATACGCCTTGCCGGTCCCGCTGCCCTCGATTCGGACCGCTTCCGCGCGAGTGGCCGGGTTGGCCATGCCGCGCATCGCCGGCTCACCGACTTCCGCCTGCCAGGCCCTGGCCGCCTTTTCGGCCTCGTCGAGCCAGCCCTGGCGCATGGGGTTGTCGCCGATCAGCGTGCGCAGCCGCTCGGAGGCTTCCTCGAAGGCCGGCTTGCCAATCCGGTAGGGTTCGAGGCTGTCCTCGCGACCCGTGAGCAGGTACCCGCGCAGGCCGGTCTCCTGGTTCAGCATGGAGACGCGAAACGCGTCGAGCGCGCGAATGACGAGGTTCGAGCGGCCCCGCGCGTCGATGGCCGTCTGAAGCTGGCTCAGCGAGGCCAGGACCGCGCCGCTGCCCAGCACCGCCACCAGGGCGATGATGCCGATGGCACCGCCGAGCGAGCGGTTCAGGCCGATGGTCTTCTTCATGCTGGAGCCGGCTCCGCAATGGTCGGGATAGATGGTGGCGGTGGCGATACCACGGAATTGTGGGTCCTCTGTCATTTGAGGTTGATCCCCGCCAAGTCAGGGGTTGACCTGTTCCACATATTGGGATTGCCCCGGTTCGGTGGACGGTTCGGGGACTTAGCTGAGCAGCATTTTGATTGCTGGTTCTGACCCAGCCTTCTGCTCGTAGACGACGGGCGAGCGGTAGCCGAGCGCCGAGTGGCGACGCAGCGGGTTGTAGAAGCCCTCGATGTAGCTGAAGACCGCCATGCGGGCCTCCGCCTGCGAGCGGAAGCGGCGTCGGGCGAGCAACTCGCATTCAAGGGTGGAGAAGAAGCTCTCGGCCATAGCGTTGTCGTAGGCGTCACCGACCGAGCCCATCGATGGGCGCACGCCCGCCTCCCGGCATCGATTGCCGAAGGCCAGCGACGTATACTGCGATCCCTGGTCGGAGTGATGGATCACGTCACGCGGCTTGCGTTGCGTGACGGCCATCTCCAGGGCGTCCAGCACCAGCTCGGAGCGCAGGTGGTTGGTCATCGCCCAACCGACGATCCGTCGGCTGAAGGCATCGAGTACCACGGCGAGGTAGAGGAAGCCTGCTGCGGTCGGCACGTAGGTGATGTCGGCCACCCACAGCCGGTTCGGTGCCTCGGCCACGAAGTTGCGATCGACGAGGTCAGGGGCCGGGCGCGCCTCCTGATCGCGCCGTGTGGTCACGGGACCGCCGCGCCGATGGCTGGCCCCGACGAGGCCGGCCTCGCGCATCAGCCGAGCGATGCGTTTGCGAGAATGCCGCTCGCCCTGCTCGCGTAGGTCGGCGTGGACGCGCGGCGCGCCATAGGTCCCGTGCGAGCCGAGGTGGACGGTGCGGATCCGCTTCAGCAGCACGGCGTCCGCCATCGCCCTCGCCGAGGGCTCCCGGCTGGCCCAGGCGTAGTACCCGGCCTTCGACACGCCGAGCACACGGGCCATCACCGTGATCGGGAAGTCGGCCTGATTGGCACTCATGAACCGGAAGACCCCGACGGCAGGACCCCGGTCTCCCGCGCAAACCAGGCCGTCGCGCGAGAGAGGATATCGCGCTCCAGCTTCAGTTGTCGGTTCTCCCGCCGAAGCCGGACGAGTTCGTCGCGCTCGATCGTCGTCAGGCCGGGATCAGCCATCGACGGCTTGGCCTCGGATCGGCCTTCGCCGCGGTCAGCCTCCGTGACCCAGTTCTGGATAGTCTGTCGCGATGGCTCGAACTCGCGGGCGAGGTCGGTTGGGTCGCGGCCGGCACGGACCAGATCGACCATCTGCCGGCGGAACTCAGACGGGTATGCGGGACGGGTCTTGGGCATTGGGCAAACACCTCACGCGAAAGCGTTCTCGGTGTCCACCGAACCGGGGCAATCCCATATGTCCAGCTTGGCAGCGTGATCCCGACGTACCGCCAGAAGCTCAGGCCGACGAGGGCTCAGCACCGGCTGCTCGAAGAGCGGCTGGAGCGCCAGCGCCTGCTCTACAATGCCGCGCTGCAAGAGCACCGCGACGCCTGGCGGCTCTACCGCAGGCCTATCACCCGACTCGACCAGCAGAAGAGCCTCACCGTCATTCGCGCCGACGACCCGCTTGGCCACGGTGTCGATCCGTCCAACATGGGCCGCTGGACGCTGAATCGCGTCAAGGACGCGTTCACCGGGTTCTTCTCCCGGATCGAAAAGGAGCGCCGTGCTAGGGACGAAGGACCGATGTTTATCCTGTCGTCCCGCGCCCTAGATCGGGGATGTGGCTTGCGAGATGTTGGGTGTTCCGCCGGTCAGCCGACCGGGACCTTGGAACACCGCGCGGCCAGGAACGGCGACGATGACGAACCCGGCACCCTCCTCGAATCCCTTCGTCCGCAAAATCGAGGGCTTCGTCAGCCTCACGGACGAAGAACGGACCGCGCTGGCGGAGGCAAGCGCATCGCCGAGGATGGTCAAGGCAGGCACCATGCTCGTGGAGGAGGGCCAATCGCCAAGAGGCGTGCACCTGATCCTGGAGGGTATGGCCTACCGCTACAAGCTAAGGGCGAACGGGCGTCGGCAGATCACGGCCTACCTCGTCCCCGGTGACCTGGGCTGTCCGTCGTCAGATGATTTGGGACATTCAGCGGTGTTCAGGAGCGGAGGCTCTGGTCCATCTGGGGTGAGAGGTTAGGCGGCCTGCGCGTGGTGGCGCAAGCGTCGTTCCATGAGGGTCTGGCGTTTGATGCGTTCCCGCTCGGCCAGGATCCCTTCGCCGCGTCCGAAGTAGACGTCAGCGGGCGTGAGGTTGCTCAGGCTCTCATGGGCTCGGGCATGGTTGTAGTGTTCGACGAAGTCGGCAACCTGCGTCTCCAACTCGCCGGGCAAGTAGGCGTGTTCGAGCAGGATGCGGTTCTTGAGCGTCTGATGCCAACGCTCGATCTTGCCCTGCGTTTGAGGATGGCATGGCGCACCGCGGATGTGGGTCATGCCCCGAAGGCCGAGCCAGTCAGCCAGGTCGCTGGCGACGTAGCTCGGTCCGTTGTCGGAGAGCAGGCGTGGCCGATGCATCACCCGCGCCTGATCGAGCCCAGCCGCACCCAGCGCCAGGTCGAGCGTGGCGGTGACGTCGCTGGCCTGCATCGTCGTGCACAGCTTCCAGGCGACGATGTAGCGTGAGAAGTCGCTACGCGGTCCTTCGGTTCGTCCAGGACCGTCGACAGGTCGTACCAGCCCCAGCCAACGACCTTCAGGTCGGCGAAGTCCGTCTGCCAAAGCTGGTTGGGCGCGGTGGTCTTATCGCGGAACTCGTCGGCGGCCTTGATGACGATATAGGCCGGGCTGGTGATCAGGTCCTGAGCCTTGAGCAACCGGTAGACGGTTGCTTCCGAGACGAAGTAGCGCCGCTCGTCGGTGAAGCGTACCGCCAGTTCACGCGGGCTGAGTTCAGGCTGCTCCAAGGCCAGAGCAACGATCTGCTCGCGGATCTCCGCAGGTAGGCGGTTCCAGACCCGGCTCGGCTGCGAAGGATGGTCCTTCAACGCCTCGGGGCCGCCGCGCTGGTAGGCGTCGTACCAGCGGTAGAACGTCGAGCGCGTGATGCCGAGCTTGCCCAGGGTGGCGCACACCGGCAGGTGGGATTGCTCGACCAGCCGGATGATCTCCAGCTTCTCGGGGGCCGGGTACCTCATGCCTCGTCGCCCCCAGCCCCGCTCATGCTTTTTTTAAGCAGACGGTTCTCCAAGACGAGATCAGCCACGACCTCCTTCAGCGCCCCCGCTTCGCGACGGAGATCCCGCACCTCATCGGTGGTGGCAGCACGAGCCGTGTCGCCGGACAGGCGCTTCTTGCCAGCCTCCAGGAACTCCTTGGACCAGCCGTCGTACAACGAGGCGGCGATCCCCTCACGTCGGCACAACTCGGCGATGCTGTCATCGCCACGCAAGCCTTCCAGTACGACGCGGATCTTCTCCTCGGACGAGAACTGCCGACGTGTGGCCCGACGGATGTCCTTGATCACCGCTTCTGCCGGCTTCTTGGCCGGTCCGGATGTCTGCTTCATCTTCGCTCCTCAGGGGCTACGATGAACCAGCCATCCTCCGTTCGCGAAGACCCTCAATCTGTCCCACAGGTGCTGACGTCGGACAGTGGTGGCTACAGATGGCGAGCAGGAGGAGCAGCGCGGCGGGCAACTGGCGCAGGAGGCCGCGCGCGCCGACTTGCGCCGCGAGGGCGGCACCGCCCAAGGCGCTACCAATGAGGAGCGAGACGGCCACGGTGCCCGGGTCCCATGCCTTGTGGCCAGCCACGTCGTAGGCTGCCATGCCGGTGTAGTGCATCGCCGCGATGCCCAGACCGAGGATCGTGCCCCCAGCCCAGGCCGCGGCGCGGCCCCCAAAAAGGACGGCGAGCGAGAGGCCTGAACCGACCAGGATGACGGCGAGGACGAGGGACAGCCCGGTGAGGGCTACGTCGTAGCCGCTCGGTACGCCGGGTGCGAAGGCGAGCATGGCGATGAAGTGGGTCGCCCAGATGCCGAAGCCCCCGGCCGCCGCGGCGACGGCGAGCCATCCTCCCTGGACCCAGGCCTCCGCACGCCGGGCATGGCTGACAAGGCAGACCGTCGTCAGCGCAGAAAGGGCGCAGATGGCGGCCGCCAAGGCGACGAGGCGGAAATCATGGGCCTCAACAAGGCAGCCGACGACGGTGAGCATGGAGGGAGGGCTCGGTTGGACAACTCTCCCTCCAAGATGCCTGACATACCTCTAAACAGATTTAATGGTCGACCGCCAAGTCTTCGATGCACGATGACGCAGCCCCCTCGTTCCCCGAGGTGGGTTTTCAAAAAACATTCGACGCGTGCTCGACCGGATGGCGCCCGGTGACCGGATGTCCGTACCATCACGCTTGCCTGTTCCGGAACCATCCGCGCATCTTCAGCCAACCTAGGATGTAAGACCGGCTCTTGTCGCCACGTCGATAGAGTGGGGTTATAAGGCCAGGGTGCGGAAGCTTAACCGTGGTCTTGCCTCCATGGTGCTTGGTTGTCCTGAGGCATCTGTTTAGGGAACGACCACACGCTCGACCGAACGCTTCGTAATACGAGGGGCGGCGGGTCAGGCTGGCTCACGTTCCGGAGGCGCCTTCCCGCGTGGCGCCTCTGCGTGGCCGCGGCGGTGAAGGCGGCGTCAGGATCGTTCCGGTGACACGCTTCTTGATGGCCCCAGGGGCGGGAACTTGGAACCCGGCCGGCGCTAAGCCGTTCCAGTCTCGCTTTGCTCACGTTCTTGTGACGGGAACGCTCCCATGACTTCCGGGCCTCGGACAACCACGAACCCCACCGAGGACGAGCCCCTGGCCGACGCCGGCTTTACGGCGAACGTGCGTGGCCAGGCTCTGGATTATGTCAGCCGGCGCAAGCAGGACGCAGTGAGGGTGGTGTCCGACGTGGCCGACGCCATTCGGGGCGCCGGCGCCGCCTTCGACGATGCACCCAACGTGAAGGCGTTCTTCGACAGTGCCGCCGAGGGCGTCGAGGAACTCTCCGCCGACATCGGACGCCGCACGGTCAGCGAGCTCTACGACGAGCTCGACGCCGCGGCCAGGCGTCGGCCAGCGGTGACCCTGGCCGTGGCGGCTGTCGCCGGCTTCGCGCTCTTCCGCCTGCTGTCGGCATCCGGCGTCCGGCCGATCCCGCGGTCGCGGGCGGTGGTCCCCGTCGATGTCCTGCCTGTCTCCGACTTGGCTAGCCGCGCATGACCGAGCCCCAGCCTAGGACCGTCCCGAACCTTATCGGCGACGCTGTCCGCGAGACCCGGGACCTCGTCTCGAACGAGATCGCGCTCTTCCGGGCGGAGATGACCGGGAGCCTGCATCATCTCAGCCTCGCCCTGAGCCTGTTCATCGCCGCCGGCGTGTTCGCCATGGCGGGTGTCGTGGTTCTGATCCTGGCGTTGGTGAAGGGGTTGGCCATTCTCCTACATTCCGAGGCGCTCTCCGCTCTGGTCGTTGGCGGTGTGTTCGCGCTTCTCGCCCTTGGCTTCGCTCTGTGGGGCCGTAGCAAGGCGTCGCTCTCGGGCCTAGAGCCGACCCGGACCGGGCAGCAGCTCAGGCGGGACGCCGGCATCATCACGGAGCGCATGGGCGAATGAGTGGATCTGTCGATGCGTTGGAACGCGATGTCGAGTCCAGCCGCGAAAAGCTGGACGGCACGCTCGCCGAACTCCAATCCCGCCTGAACCCATCGAGCCTCGCTGAGGAACTGACGGGTACGCGTGATCCAGCAGGCGCGGCGGCTCTGACGGCTGAGCGCTTGTCCGAAACGGTGCGTTCGAACCCGCTTCCCGTGCTCCTGATCGGTGCCGGCCTCGCCTTTCTCGCCTTTGCGACGATGCGACAAGCGGCCGAGCGACGTCGGTTGCGCGTCCTCTCGGAGCAGGCTCTCAAGGCTCCATCGGACGTCTCCTTGCCCGGGAACCACTCGGACCGCCTTGAGGAGAAGCTTGATGAGGCGCTGAAGGAGACGTTCCCAGGCAGCGACCCGGTGTCAGTCAAGATCACGCGGTAACACCCGGTCCGACGTTCGCCACGGGAACCGCTCCCTGTGCCCGAACTTGCCGTTGGTCCGCCTTTCGTGGCGGCTTGGCCGAAAGGGTAGCGTAGGGACGACCGGTGACCGGAGAGACGGGCCAGTTCAGCGCGACGCAGCGTGATGCCGGCGAGGGGAAGCCCGGCGCGACCGCTGCTTTCCCGTATGACCGGATGACCGTGGAGCGGTTCCGCGCCGCCTTCCCCCGCGCGCGATGGCGCGACGACCTCGGTGCCTGGTTCGTGCCGGGCACGTCCGCGGAACGCCGCCTGAACTTATGGTCGAGCCGGGAATGGTCCGGGGTCCTGGCTTATGCCGACGAGCGCGGTCGGGACGCCTTCACGTTCGAGCCGCTCGCCAGCCCCTATTTGGAGGCGGCCGATGACCTGGTGGTACGCACGCCCTATTCACGGGACGTCGTCGCCTGGTTGCGCCAAGTGCCATGGGCGCGGTGGGACCCAGCAGCCAAGGCTTGGCGCGTTCCGTTCCGGTCGTTCGAGGAGCTGCGCCGACACTGGCCGGCCATCGAGGAGGCTGCGCGTCGGGCCGAGCCGGAGGAGCGGCGTAAGCGTGCGGAAAGCCGTAGGGCGGCACCGGAGCATGCAGATAGGCTGGCCGAGGCCACTGAGCGCCGCCGCAACCGCTATCCCGTACGCGAGGACGCGCTTCCGCCGCTCGGGCCTGTGCTGATGACCCATGCAGGATGCGTAGTTTTGGAGGCGGTCACCGGCGAGGTCGTCGAGAACTCGGTCGCCGCCCGCTTCTACCCAGAGGTCGTCGACGAGGGCGGCACATTGGTCTGGGCGACAAGGCGCCGGCCGACGCATGAGGAGTTGGTCCGGGCCTGGCCCGCGCGGATCGCACCGAGCCAAGCCGAGTTTGCCCGCGGCTGGTGGCAGCCGACCGTCGAGACCCTGCGCCGGGAACGGCGCAACGCCGCGTCCCTTGGGCGGGCACAGGCGACGCGTCGGTCCAAGTCACCGTGATCGCTTTCGGAGGTGTGACTGGCTACGAGGTGGCGATCTCCCTGCGCCCCCGGATGCCGTCCACAGCCCGTTGAGCCCTGGACATTCTCCGCGAGAACCCTGGCTCCGGACGCGTCCCACATGAAAGACACCGTCCGCCGGACGCGTCCGTCCTTGTGGATTTCGACCCCCAGGCGGACCATTGCCTCCACTTAACGGAGGCAGCCCATGGGCTTCGACATCGACACCGGCGAGGAGCCGACGGCATTCCCGGCGCCGGCCGACCTGAGCCAGTTCTTCCCCGAGCCCGAGCCGCTGCCCGTTCCCCCGCCCATGCTGACCGACGCCGAGCGCAAGCGCCTTGAGCGCCAGGCCCGCAAGGCCGCCGGGCTGCCCGACCTGCGGGCTGTGGACGTCGCCATCGTGAGCGCCCTCGTCAGCGCGATGGATCGCACCGACGTCGCCGGGAGGATGCGCGAGCAGGGCAGCGCCAAGGGGATGACCCTCGACCTGGAAGCCGTCCTGCGGGACGCGCTGCAGGGCATCCGCCGGGCCCGTATCGAGGGCGTCCCGGTGACGAAGGCGGCGGCCATCGAGGCCCTGCAGCAGCGGCTCCGCCTCCGCTGAGGCCGGACAGTGTCCGCGCCGCTTCGGCGTTACCGTTCACTGAAGTAACGGGGCGCTAACCAAAGTCTGAGAACTCTCCTGCGGCGGTGTCCAATCCATCCCGCAGCCCAGGGAAAACCATTGACGGGCGCTTCACGCTGAGTCCCTGAGCTGAGATCGTGGCCCCCATCAGACCTCGGGAGGCCGCCATGACGAACGCCCACCACATCGCAAACACCTTCGACCGCGGTGGCCTCATGCTCGCCGGCGCCCTGCATTCGTCCATCCAGGGTGCTCGGGCCAAGCAGATGGCCGCCGACGAGGAGCAGACCTACCGGAACGTCAGCGCTGCCCAGCGTGCCGTCATGGCCGTCGAGCGCCAGCGCCGGGACCTCATCGCCAGTCAGCAGGAGGCCGCCCGTCTCCGCGCCGAGAACGCCGGCCTCCGGACGGAGACCGCCCGGCTCCGGGACGAGCTCGCCCGGATGCGGTCGCGGGCCCTTGAGGCCGAGGGCCGCCTCGTCCGCCTCGCGAAGGAGGTCCAGGCCCGCCGCGCGGCATGACGGAATGCCGTGGCGTGCTGACGTGCGCACACGAGATGCTGACGGTGTGCGCAGAGATGCGCAGAGATGTGCACAGGGAAACTCACAACCCATTTCACGCCTCCCATGCGCGGCAGGCTGTCGCAGGCGCGCGCAGGCAAACGAAAGGCCCGCCTCCTCACGGGGGCGGGCCTTGGTCGTTCCGGGGGTAGGCTTCAGGCGGCGACGCGGTAGCCGGGGACCGAGGATGGGTCCCGGGCAAGGTCGGCTTTGACGCCCTCGTAGAGCTCGTCGCCGTCGACCGAGGCGAGCTCGATGGCGGGCATCCAGGCCGGGCGGACGAGGCACCGGGGCAGCCCGGGGATCAGGTGCGCCCCGGTCATGTGGTCGCTGACGCGACGGCACGAGAAGTCGAGCAGGCGCTGGCACTCCTGGTCGCTCAGTCCCCGGAGCCACGCCTCGGCGGACTCGTCCAGGGCTCGCATGTCCGGCTCCGGCTCGGTCGAGAGGCGAGACGTCGCGTACGCCCGGGCCGTGCGCCCCCAAGCGATGAGGGCCTCTTCGGTCTCGGACGGTGTCCGGCTTACGAACGGCGCGGCGACGCGGACGGTGTCCTCGGCCGGGACGGTGTCCGCCGCGGGGGACGGCGCCGGGGTAGCGGCCGCCCGGACGGCATCCATAGCGTCCTCGATTTCGAGGTCGGCGCCGACGGGCGGGGCGAACAGGCTGCGGAGGACCCAGCGCCCGCCTTCGAGGACGAGCTTGGGGGCGGCCAGCATCGCGAGGATGGCGGCGACGAGGTAGCGACGCATGGTGCTCATGGGGTTGGGCGGTCCTTCGTGAGGGGGTGACAGGGGTATTGTCGCCGGGGACGAGCAAGCGACCAGGGCGATCAAGCGGTCAGGCGGCCCGGACTTTGGGACGCGGGAGGTAGCGGCGCCTCGCGTCATCCCAGGCCCACTCGGCCGGCAGTCGGCGCCACGCCTCGGCGGCTTGGTCCCACGCGAGCCCGCTGGGGCATTCAGCCGCCGAGGCGCCCGGGACGAACAGGAAGCAGAGCCTCGGGCCGTTCGGATCGCGGATGAGGAGGACGTGAGCGAGACCGCCGTCGAAAGCCTCGACGCCGCAGACGACGGAATCGGAGTGCTCGTGCCGCACCGTCTCGTGGAAGGCGGTGAAGGGGAGCGGCCGGCCCGGACACCAGACGTCCTGGAGCGCCCGGTCGACCTCGGCCATGATGCCGTCGTCGAACGGCTGGTCGTCAATTTCAGGCCGGCGCGGCTTCCGGATCTCGGCATCCGGGTGGGGCGGATGCCAGCCCGGCGGGACGGGGTCGCCATCCCGCCACGTGTCGAACCACCAGGCCGGCTCAACTATATGCGGCCCGGCTGCGTCGAGGGCCTCGAAGAGCGTGACCTGCCGGGGGTCGGTTCGGCGCGCCATGGTCAGGCCTCCGCCGAGCCGAAGCAGCGCTCCCTCAGGTCGGCGCGCACTTGCTTCCGGTGCCGCCAGACCGCCGCGAGAGCCTGGCTTGCCTCGATGACGGAGAGTTCCCGCAGCCCGGCCAGAGTGTGCCCGACGTGCGAGTGCGACTTGCCCCAGCCGTAACCGTTGCGGACCGAGGCGCGGTCGGCGTCCATTTCCGAGAGGATCTGCGCCGCGTCATGGACCGCCCGGCGGACCTCAGGGTCGTGAGCGCGTTCCAGCCAGTCGCCGTTCGCATCCGTGGCGACGCGGGCACGGACCTTCGCGACGGCCTCCGTAACCTGCCGGGTGAGCTTCCGCGCCGCGTCGGCGATGACGATCTTGGGGACGTCATCGACCTCCATCGGCTCCCTGAGCAGTTCCCTGGCGATGGTCTCCTTCTTCTTCGGCCAGGCCCAGTAGAAGGTGTCGAGGCTCTCCCGCAACGCGTCGAGGGCGGCCCGGCTGTCGGCGGCGACCCGCCGCGCCGCATCGTGCCGCATCTCCACCCGCATCCGCTCGGCCCGCCCGATTCGAGCATCGTCCGCCGCGACTGCCGCCTCGGCCGCGTCGAGGGCGCGCTGGGCCGCGGCGTCGTCGGCCGGGACGGGCTCCCAGCAGCACGGGCGATAGAGCACCCTTCCGTCCTCGTGGCGCTCGTCGCTCGTCCACGAGAACCCGGCGTCCCGGAGCACAGGCCGCGCTAGGTCGTAGGCGCGCCGGAACAGCGCGGCGTCACCCTCACCGACCCAGAGCGTCCTGCGCCCCTGCTGTGTCGTGACCTCTTTCTTGCGGCGCCAGGCCAGGCCGAGGCCGGCGACGGGGAGCGCCTCCGAGACCGGGACTGGCCGGTGGGAGGCGGTGAGGACCTGGGCGGCGAGGAGCGCCAGGCCGATGAGAAGGAGGGCGAGGGTGAACATGGGTCGAATCCAGCGTGGCTGTTGGCAACTGCCCTGATGTTGGGCCTCGGCCCCATCGACTGCAAGTATTCAACGCAAAAAAAAGAATGCTTCGAATGTCGAACGATGTCGTTCGATATGATTTCATCTCGACATACCGACACCGTTTCATAGTGTCAGAATGACATCATCAGTTTTGCTCTTGCGCGAATCCTCGCCGTGCATAACCTAATTGCCAACCGCCACGCACGGCGGCTGCCGGATTAGCCAGGAGCGAAAATGATAACCACGGCACAACCGGGTGGCGCCCCGCCTGACCCGCAAGAACTACTGAGGGCGGCCATCGAGCGGGAGGGCACCGCCACGGCGGTCGCGCGCCGCATGGGGCTGTCGACGTCATACGTGCTGGACGTCCGCCACGGCCGCCGCCCGGCGGGTGACCGCCTCCTCGCCGGGCTCGGCCTGGAGCGCCGCATCGTCCCCGTGGGAGGCCGCTCGTGAGCGAGGTCGTCTCCGTCCCGCCGGCTTACTGGTCGCGCGAGCGCGTCGAGGCGGAAGTCGCCCGCGGGTTCCCCCGCTTCATGGCGGAGGCCCGCCTGCCGCCCAGCGCGTCCTTCGACCGCAACGCGCCCCGGGCACCGCTAGTCCCGCTCGCTCCCGAGCCGCGGACGGAACCCGCCGCCCCGGTCCGCCCCGTGCCCCCGGCGATCCGTCCGGCACCACGCCCGCCGCGCGCCGCGGCACCCTCCAGCCAGGGGAGCCTGCTCTGATGCGCCGCCCCGAAACCGTCGACGCACACATCTATATGCGGCCGCGCCCCGAGGTGGTCGCCTCCATCATCGCCACGAAGGGCGCCGAGGCCGCCGCCGAGCGCTGGTACTGGTGCGACCCGAGGACGCTCGCGACCCTCGCCAAGGTCGGCCGGGCACGCACCGGCATGCGTCCCCAGGGCGGCCGCGTCCATCGCTCCGCGCTCGCCGGCCGGGAGGGCGTCGCCGTTGAGGCCGCCTTCGTCGTCGGCAGCCTAACGGCGGTCGACGAGGCGCTCGGAGCATCCGGCAGCGCGACGCGTGCCGCGTTCCATAGCCGGGGCCTCGACACGCCCCGGAGCCACGAGGCCCGCGTCATCGAGGCTGCCCTCGGGCGGCGAATCCGCGACGGCGACGAGACCGCCATCGCCGAGCGCGAGGCGCGCCGGGCTCACGTCCGGGCGGTCTGCGCCGTCGTCGAGGCCGCCCTCGCGCTCGTGCCGGCGCAGCCCCGGACCGGCCGCTACCGCCTGCCCCCCGTCACAGACGCCCTGCGCACCGCGCTCGCCGGGCTCTCCCCGGCCGCCGTCATCGCCGTCTTTCCCGCCCTCTCCGCAGAGTGACCCCACCCATGACCACGCTCCACCCCATCGACGAAGAACTCCTCACGATGACGGGCGACCTACCCGCGCAGTTGATCACCGACGAGGAGATCACCGAGGGCATCGTCGCCTACCTGTTCGACATGGCGTCCGAGCCCCCCGCCGGTTCAGAGGCCGCCCGCGTCCTAGCGGCCTACCTCGCCGGCGGCGAGACCGCGGCCATCGAGGAGATCGCCCTCATGCCGGACGTCACCGACGACCGCTTGCGGGACATGCTCCTCGGCCACGCGGCGGCAACTGTGTCGGCGCGTCGCCTGATCGAGCGCGGGGGCGCCCTGTGAACCCGCCCACCCCCGCCAACTCGAACTGCTCGGTCACGGAGCGCGCGCGGCAACAGGCGCGGCTCCCCCGGCTCGTCCATGACGACGGTGCCGATCCGGACACCGCGATGTTCCTCGCGGCCCGGGCCGCCGTCGCCGCCCGCCGCCGGGATCTCCTCGTCGCCCTAGCGATGCGGGACGCCGGGGGCTCCACCCCATGAGCCGCCTCGGCTGGCGCGAGGAGACCCGGCTCGTCGACGCCGTCGCCGATGCCCTCCTCGCCGGGGACGAGGCCGCCGCGGCGCAGGCCGTGGCGGACCTCGACGACGTCACCCGGGCCCGCGTCACCAGCCGGGCCCGCCTCATAGTCATGTGGCATCGATTCGCGGGGGAGGATTGAGCCCCGCTTGACGCATGCATCGCGACGCATATCATTGACCTCGTAGCCGGCTTTGCCGCTCATCCGCAGGAGTACCGCCGTGACCCAAATCACCCCCGACAGCACCCTCGTATTCAACGATGCCTTCGCCCCCGCGTTCTCGGAGGCGCTAGACGCCGCCGGCTACGCCAGCCTGCAGACGAGCGGCATGGAGGACCGGGTCCTCTGGGACGTCCTGTCCTGCGTCATGTGCCTGCCGAGCGCCGTCGACGCAGGCTCGTCCTATGACGAGGATGCCGGCGTCTACGTGGCCAATCCCACTGCTCTCCCGCTGCTCGACCGCTGCCTGCGCATCGTCGCTGGCGACGTCGCCCGCTCGCTCACGGAGGACATCCAGCGGTCGGCCCGCGTCATGGAGGTCTCGGCGCTCCCGGGGCGTCAGACGCTCAGCCTCGACAAGGCCCTCGCAGGCCTGGCCCGCCGCCCGGCGGTCATCGACTTCCGCGCCGGGGACGGCTCGCACTGGCTGCTGCGGCCCGACTTTGCCCGCCGCCTTTGGAGCATGAGCATGCTGGTCCTGTCGGTTGGCGTGGAGGACTACGCGCTCGACGTCGGCGCTCGGGCACTCGTCTCGGACCGCATCGAGGACAACATGAGCGTCGCCACGGTGGTCCCCTCCAACGCGGAGGCCCGCGAGATCGTCAAGGCCGAGCGCGCCGGAGAGGCCGCAGCCTACCGCAGCGCCATGAGCAGCCTCGCCACGAAGCTGTCGGACCTGCGCTGACACCCGGCCGGGTCCGACCCCCGGCCTTCCTGCTCGCACCCCTTGAGGGATGCCCGAATTCCCCCGCCGGCCCCGGGCACCGGCATTGAGCACGAGATCCCCATCATGGCCACGATCAAGAACCGCGCGACCCTGGAGAACCGCCTCGACCGCCTCGGCGCGACGCTCCACCGCCGCACCGCCGGCTGCTTCGCCACATTCGAGGATGGCACCGTCGCCCGCTGGCACGTCCAGAACGGCGCGCACCGGATCGCCTTCTCGACCCTCGCGGACATCGCCGACTACTGCGACCGCCGCGAGGGCAACCTCTGAACCAACCGCCGGGGCGCGAGCCCCGGCCTCTCGCGGGTCGCCTCACGGGGCGGCCCGCCGGGGGCCGGACGAACCACCCCCACCACCGGGCTGGCATTGCCGCCCAAGAGCCGGAGTACCGAGACCATGGCCTACGCAGACCCCCGCATCTCCCACCCCCCGCGCCCCCTGACGCGCCGCGAGCGCGAGGACGTCGCCGACGCCCTGCACCAGCGGGGCGCGCCCGTCCCGTACTACTGCCAGGTCGTGGACGCCGACTGGCAGCCCATCGCGCCGCAGTTCGACCTCGTCGTCCAGGCGCACACGAACAGCGCGGCCCACCACGCGTGGGAGCGGTGGGCCGAGGAGCAGGGCGCCGAGGGCAAGGTGTTCCTCAAGGTGACCTACACGCCCGCCACGACGGGGCGCCATCGCGAGCCGGAGCGGACGCACCGGGTCGAGATCAACCTCGACATGCTGCTGCTCGGCGACGAGCTCGACGAGTACGACAACGCCGACCGCGCGCTGGGCCTGTGAGGAGGTAACGATGAGCCTCTTCGACAACGCCCTGAACATGATCCGCGACCGTCAGGGCCTGCCGCCGCTGCCGGTGCCGACCGAGGCCGAACTCGCCGCTCGCCGCGCGCGGAAGCAGGAGGAGCAACGCACGCGGGACGAGGAGAACAGGCGCCAGTACCAGGCGTTCCTCGACCGGGCGCCACGCTACGAACTCGGCGATGGACGCTACGCCCGATCCGAGGGCATGCTCGGCCGGCTATCGAGCGGCGCAGAGGCCGACAGGGGCTCGCTGCTCCACGTCCTGCCGGAGGGCGAGCGCGTCGCGCTCTGTCGGGCGACGCACGGTCCTCGCTCGGTCGGGTGGAGCGAACCCCGCGAGGAACCGGCGACGTGCCCCCGCTGCCTGGCCCGCCTCTCACGAATGGGCGGGCGCCTGATGGAGAAGCCGTCATGACACCAGACCTGCTCGCCCGCGCCGGGGAGGCGCTCCGCTCCGGCGAGGACTGGCGCCGCCCCATGGCCCGGCTCCTCGGGCCCTACCACCCGGCCGGCCCGCGGGACGAGGTCGACCCCCGCATGGTTTCGCGGTGGGCGACAGGCGCGATGGACATCCCGCCTTGGGTCGCCGAGGCCCTGGCCCGGCTGACGCGGGAGACCGGGGAACGGCTCCTCGATGTGGCCGAAGACCTCGACGCCGAGGTCGAGCCCCGCCCCCGAATCTGAAAGGGCCCCCGGAGCGATCCGGGGGCCCTCTCTCATTCCGGGTCCACGACGACCGGGTTGATGGTCACGCCGCTCGGGCAGTCGCCGGGGCGCGCCGGGCGGTACGGCCCCCAGCCGCCGCAGCCCATGCACCGGTAGCGGTCGAGCGACGTCGGTGCCGGCCAGAACCGGAGGTTGTCCGGGCTCTCCAGCCTCATGGCGTTGTGCCGGGCGACGTGCTGCTCGGCCTCCGCCCGGCTGACCGAGAAACCAACGCGGCCGCAGCGCGTGCAAGTCACCGCATCCGGTGCGGCATCGGCCTCAGGCATCGTCGCCCGCCTCGTCGTCGCGCTCCCGCGCCCGGCGGCGCTCCTCCGGCTGCTCCGGCGTCGCCTCCATCCTGGCGATGACGGCCTCGACGCGCGCCGGGGCGTACCCCCAGACATCGATGCCGACATCGGCCGACTGCGACGTCCCGGGCAGCGAGCCGTGGGTGTGCCCATGGACGTGGAGGACGCCCCGGAAACTGCCGGGCCAGGCCCTCATGGGGTAATGGTCGCAGACGATGCGGCGGCCGGCAGTGTGGACGGTGAGGCGTTCCTGCACGCTCTCCCAGGGCAGCGTCGTCACTCGCTTGCGGTCGTGGTTGCCCACCAGCAAGTGCTTGCGCCCCTTGAGCGCCGCGAAGATCGCCGCGGTGCGTTCTGGGGTGTGTCCCCACTCGAAGTCGCCGACATGGATGACCGTGTCGCCGGGGCGGACGACGGCGTTCCAGGCCTCGATCAGCAAGGCATCCATTTCCGCGACGTCGCGGAAGGGGCGCCCGGATTGAGCGATGCTCCCGGCATGCCCGAAATGGGTGTCCCCGACGAGCCAGACGGTGCCACGCGGCGGGGTCAAGTTGTGGTGGTGTGTCATGATGGCAGCCTCCTCGGGCGAGGGGGCTGCGCGCGCGGCGTCACGCCCCCGGGGGGATGGGTCTCTCGGCGGGGCGTATGCGCGGTTTCATGGGACCTCTCGGGCGTCGATGAGCGGAGGATCGCAGCTCGCGATTCGTGCGGTCAACCGGAACGGCGGCGCCATCCCCGGTCATGGTGAAGGAAAGGTGAAGCGAACCTTAAGCGGCCCGGTCGACGGTCGCCGAGGCGGCTTCCTCGGCCTTCCGCTTCTCCTCGTCGGCATTGCGCAGGGCCTCCATCCGGGCCTTGCCCTCGGCCTCGCGCTCCCGGCGCCGGGTCGCGATCTCGGCCCGGAGCGCGGCGAGGTCCGGCAGGGTGACGGCGGCGGCCTGCTCGTCGACCCAGGCGCACCACCGCTCCATGATGGGCTGCTTGAGGTCGAGGCGGTCGTCGTCCGTGTAGTGCCCCTCCAGTGCATCGTCCGAGCGGATGCCCTCGTTATGGTCGATGACCAACTTCACGTCCGAGCGCTGGAAGCGGAACCGGCGCTGGCAGGTGTTGGTCAGGCAGCGACGCAGGTCGTGCGGGGATGCCTTGAGGCCGAGGTCGAGGAGCCGGTGGTTGATGCTGGCCGGCGACAGGTGACCGTCCGCCGGACCGCCCTTCCGCCTGGCGCGAATCTGCGGGAAGAGGAACGGCGACCCGGCTGCCCGGGCACGCTCCATCTGCCCCTGGACGAGACCCCAGAGGGCGGGCGGCAGCGGGATGCAGTGTCGGTGCTTGTCCTGGCGCCGGTCGGCCGTCTTCCGATGGAGCGGGCCCATTGACCAGACGCCCCAGCCGGGCGTCTCCTCCCAAGGGACGAAGTCCTCGACCAGCGCGCTGCTGATCGGGCGCCGGCGCTGCCCGGTCGCGACGAGGAGTTGCATGGCCACGCCTTGGGACCGCTCGATGGCACCCGCCCGGGACACGGCAACGAGGTATCCCGCCTCGCGCGGCGTGGCGATGTAGCCGCCGGGGATCTTGCCGTTTTCGCGGCGCTTCGGACCGCCGGCTGAGCGCTCGGGCGCCTTCAATCCTGCCATGGTCGTCTCGACGCCCGACCGGCGCTTCACGAACTCCCCCGCCAGGTAGTTCCACATGGGTCGGAGCACGCTGGCGAGGTGCTCGGCCTGGCGCTCGCGGCCGCTCTCGTGGACCTCACCCACGATGACGGCGAGGTCCCCGCGGGTGATCCTGCAGACCCGCCAGACCGCACTGAGAGGGGCGAGCTCCTTCATGTTGAGGACGGTCCGGTAATCGACCCAGGTGTCGTGGCGCCGGGTCCTCTTCACCTCTGTGAGGTAGGCCTCGCGGGCTTGCTCCCACGTCCAGAACGGCGCGTCCTTGAAGTCGGCGGCGATCTCCGCGACGAGCTCGGGCGACTTCGGCGGCTTGCCGTCCGGCGCCGGCGGTTCGACCAGACCGAGCTCGGCTAATGTGCGGTGAAGCCAATCGAGGTCGGGCACGCCGATCCGGCTCTCGACGCGCTCCACCGCCTTCGAGGCGATCAGGCGCGCCTGTGCCAGGGTCAGGACGCCGGGGGTGCCGATCTTGAGCCTGAAGGTCGAACCGCCGCGTTCCATCTTGATCCCCCAAGAGGCACCGCGGGGCTTGAGCCTGAGGATGAGGCCGGTGCACCCGTCGTCGATGACGTCGCGGGGCTTGAGGCCCTTCACGCACTCGTCGACGAGCTTGTTGACCTTGTCTTGGTTGAGCCTGATGCCCATTCGGGAACGCTCCATGAACCGGGGCGGATCTGGGGCGGCGACCCTGGACGTGGCGGTCCCGAGGAGGCAAGGCTGAATGGAGGCCATCGTTAACAGGTCTCAGAGGGGAAACGGCTATTTCCGGCGCATCCGACGGACCGAAACTGGGGCGGCAGGGCCTAGATCACAGGAATCATAATCCTTGTGTCGGGGGTTCAAATCCCTCCCTCGCTACCATCTCTCGCCTAAGCGGTTGCGGCCGCGGCGAAACTCGCAAAATCAAAGGCTTACGACTACCCGAGTGGTACATGCGGGTGGTACATATGCCTTTGATGATGGCTCGTCCCTTCAAGCATCCTACGACCGGTATGTACTGGTTCCGGCGCGTCGTGCCGGAGGAGTTGCGGGCGCTTGTTGGCAAGCGCGAGGAAAAGCGCAGCCTACGCACTAAAGACCCCGAGGAAGCGAAGCGCCGCTTCGTGGAGGTGCTGAGCGCGGTTGAGGCGAAATGGGCGAGCCTGAAGGCAGGCTCCCGAGATCTGACCGAGCGTGAGGCGCACGAGTTCGCTCAGCCCGTCTACGAAGGCTGGCTGAACCAGCATCGTGACAACCCAAGCTTTCAATTGCTCTGGCATCACGACCGCTATGGCGAGCTTTGGACCTCACCGGGCTATGATCCAAAACCCGGGTCCTCTGACCCAGTCCCTATCACCCAAATTTTCTTTAGCGAGATGCGGCGAGCCTGTTTCGATAAGGCTGATCATATCGCCCAGGCGCGTGGACTCATCCTTGACCACTGGGGACGCTTCACACTTGCAAAGGCTGTAGGGGCCGCATTCCAGCGCGCTAGTCTCGTTCTGGCGGATGAGGCGAATGGCATCTATCAGCCCGGTGCTGCCAACACGCCGCACCTGGGCTCGGTGCCCTCCACACCTGATGCACCGCCCGGCCAGCCTTTCACCTTCGAGATGCTGCTCGAGGAATGGAAGCGTGAGCGGCAGCCTCGGCTTCAGGTGGCTTACGAGGCGGCCAACATGCTTCGCAAACTCGAAGGACATGTGGGCTACAGCGACGCGCGCCGACTTACGGCCGACGACTTGATCTCGTGGAAGGAGGCGTTGCAGGCCGATGGCTTAGCTGCGAGGACGGTCCGCGATGGCCGATTCGCAATCCTCCGAGCAATGCTCGCCGTTGCGGTTCAGAATCGGAAGCTTCCCGCGAACCCCGCTGCCGACGTTAAGGTGACGGTCAAGCTTGATGCGGTAGACCCAGTTCGTGGGTACACCGACATAGAGGCAGCTATCATCCTCAATGCCGCGAGTGCGAGCCGCGATCCCGTGCGTCGATGGATACCCCTGCTTTGCGCTTATTCAGGCGCGCGCCTCGGGGAGATTTGTCAGCTTCGCGTCGAGGACGTACGAGAGATCGATGGTATCCGCACGATCTCCTTCACCCATGAGGCCGGACCTCTGAAAAACCGGAGATCTGCGCGGACGATCCCTTTGCACCCGGTCGTGCTGGAGGCTGGCTTTCTTGCCTTTGTCGAAAGCCGACAAGCGGGCGTGTTGTTTCCCGAACTGCTCCTCGACCGGTTCGGTAAGCGAAGCCTTAATGGCAGCAAGGCCATAGGGCGATGGGTCCGCAAACTGGGCATTACGGATCCAAGGCTGAAATCGAGTCATTCGTGGCGACACAGGTTCAGGACCGCGTCCCGCACGCACGGTCTGGCGGTCGATGTCGTCGATGCCATTCTGGGGCATACACGGGGCACTGTCGGCGACAGTTATGGGGAATACCCACCGAAGGCGATGCTTCAGGAGATGGTGAAGCTACCTGACATCTTGGCAGTCACCAGAAAGCCGGTATGCGACCGGGGCCCAACAAGTGCCGCCGTTGGTCGATGCCCGTGATGTAGGCTGCCCGACCGAACATCCGTCGTTGGACCAGCTTACCGAGCGCGGCCGTGATCCTGGGCTCACCAATGCTGTTGGAACCATGGACACCGCCGTCCCACGACAGCATGGCCTTATGATCTCGATGGCGCGGGCGGATGATCGCTCGAACGAACTCCTCGTACCCCCAGATGCCGCCAACATCCTCGGGCGAGGCACGTCGCGCGCCGGATAAGAAGCGGGGGTAATCCGCCGCCGAATCAGCCGCCACCACGGCCTCGACCACGACCTCGTGCCGCTAGTCGTCGCCGAAGTCGTAGGTGTAGCCGAACCGCCTGATGCCAAGCTCGATCAGTGTGGCGAGCCGCATCGATTTCTCGGAGCGAATCGGGTCGATGCTGTTCCACTCAGGGTCTGGTACGCCGTATCGTACCTCGCCGACCTCGAATAGGTGGAGGTGGTAGCCTTCACACCCAAAGGCTGCTTGGGTCACGTCGTGCAGCGCCTTGAGCGTCGCGGTGAGGGGCACCTCGATCTGCCGCCAAGTAGCCGGCTCGATGCCTTCCAGGCTGATGCGCAGCCGGGCGATCTGCTCGGTTGTGACCAACTCGGTTATGTTGCTCGCCCACAGCGGAGGATGCTCTGCCTGATTGATCCTCCAATCCCCATATTGGATCAATCGGCTGGGGCTGGCTCAGCCTCGGGCCTCGAAGCTGCTGCCCCCGTGAACGCCCGGCCGCCGACCCACGCTCCCCCGTCGAAGGAATCGCTCGCCGGCACCGTCGAGCGGGTGACCTTCCACAACGCCGACAACGGCTTCTGCGTGTTGAAGGTGCAGGCGCGCGGTAAGCGCGACCTCGTGCCGGTCATCGGCCATGCCCCAGCCATTGGAGCGGGCGAGTGGGTGGTTGCGACCGGCCTGTGGTTCACCGACCGCCAGCACGGCCTCCAGTTCAAGGCCGAGACCTTGAAGGTCACGCCGCCGACCGGGGTCGAGGGCATCGAGAAGTATCTCGCCTCCGGCTACATGCGCGGCATCGGCCCGGCCATGGCCAAGCGCATTGTCGCGAAGTTCGGCGAAGGCACTTTCGATATCATCGAGGCCGAGCCTGACCGCCTGAAGGAGGTGGCCGGCATCGGTCCGACTCGCGCCACTCGCATTGTGTCTGGTTGGGCCGAACAGAAGGCCGTGCGGGAGATCATGCTGTTCCTGCACGCTCACGGCGTCGGCACGGCGCGGGCCGTGCGGATCTTCAAGACCTACGGCCATGAGGCGATCAGCGTCATGACTGAGGATCCTTATCGTCTCGCACGCGACATTCGCGGCATCGGCTTCAAGACGGCTGACGCCATCGCGATGAAGCTCGGACTGACCAAGGACGCGCGCCAGCGGCTGCGGGCGGGCATCTCCTTCGCGCTGCAGACCGCGACCGACGAGGGTCACTGCGCCCTGCCGGTGGCCGACCTCGTGAAGCTCGCTACCGAACTCCTCGGCGTCGAAGCCCCGCTGATTCGCTCGGCGTTGCTAGACGTGCTGGAGACAGGCGAGGTGGTGCAGGACATCATCGGCGACAAAGCCTGCATCTTCCTGGCTGGCCTGCACGCCGCCGAGCGCGTCGTCGCCGAGCGCCTGCTCCACCGCGCTAAAGGTGAGCCGCCATGGCCAGAGATTGACCTCAGCAAGGCGCTGCCGTGGGTCGAGGGCAAAACTGGCAAGACGCTTTCACCCTCACAAGCCGAGGCCGTGCGGCTCGTGGTGGGCGCGAAGCTCGCGGTGATCACCGGCGGTCCGGGTGTTGGCAAGACCAGCACCCTCGACACGATCTTGCGGATTCTGACCGCCAAGGGCGCGCGGGTGCTGCTGGCTGCGCCGACCGGCCGTGCTGCCAAGCGCATGAGCGAGCAGACGGGTCTCGAAGCCAAGACCATCCACCGCCTGCTCGAAATCGACCCGAAGCACGGCGGCTTCTTGCGCAATGAGGAGAACCCGCTCGCCTGCGACCTGCTCGTGGTGGACGAGACCTCGATGGTCGATGTGCCGCTGATGAACGCGCTGACCAAAGCCGTGCCGGGGCACGCCGGCCTGCTTCTCGTCGGCGACGTCGATCAGCTTCCTTCGGTCGGTCCCGGTCAGGTGCTGGCCGACATCATCGGTTCGGGGCGCGTGCCGGTGGCGCGGCTGACGGAGGTATTCCGGCAGGCAGCCGAGAGCCGGATCATCGTCAACGCTCACCGCATCAACGCCGGTAAGATGCCTGAGCCTGCTCCGCGCGGCGGCGAGAGCGATTTTCACCTCGTCGAGATCGACGAGCCAGAGGCGGGCGTCGCAAAGCTGATCGAGGTGGTGACGAAGCGCATCCCAGCCCGCTTCGGGCTCGATCCGGTGCGCGACGTGCAGGTGCTGACCCCGATGCAACGCGGCGTCCTCGGCGCGCGGAACCTCAACCACGAGCTTCAGGCGGTGCTGAATCCGAACCCGCCGACCTCTATCGAGCGGTTCGGCTGGCGCTTCTCGCCGGGGGACCGGGTGATGGAGAGCCAGAACGACTACGACCGCGAGGTCTTCAACGGCGACCTCGGCACGGTGGCGCGCATCGACGAGGACGAGGGCGCGGTGATTGTGAGCTTCGAGGGCCGGGAGGTCATCTACCCGTTCGGTGAACTCGACACGCTGGTGCCAGCCTATGCCACCACCATCCACAAGTCGCAGGGCTCGGAGTACCCGGCTGTGGTAATCCCGCTGACCACGGGCCACTGGACCATGCTGGCGCGCAACCTTCTCTACACGGCGGTCACACGCGGCAAGCGGCTGGTGGTGCTGATTGGCCAGAAGAAGGCCATCGGCATCGCGGTTCGCGGCCGAAACATGAAGCCTCGTTGGACAAAGTTAGGCGTTTGGTTGAAAGGCTCTCAGCAATAAAGTTAACTTTCACCTTGCAATGCTTCTTGAAGCAGGATGGCTACCCTCGTAGACAGATATCTGCAGCGCGTCTGGTTCTTGAATAAACTGGCGATGTAATTGTCGGTGAAATCTTCTTCGATTGCTACGATAAGCTGCTCAACAACCGCATGGATGACAGTTTGGATGTAATCGTCCTTTATGGTTGCGAGGCTGGGATCTCCGGTTTTAGCAAACATGTAATTGTAGCCAGCGTGCACGATGAAACGATTGCCATGAGTGACAATGTTACCACTCTTACCGCTGCGGACCAGTTCTTGAAATGATATCTGCTTATCCATTCGGCGAAATGCGAGTACTCTGTTCCAAATATCTTCGCTTGTCCTCGATGGATTGAATAGTATCCTATACGGCGCTCTGCTTATGTCCTCCCAAAGCTTGCCAATCTCTCGCTTTGCTTGGACGGCCAGATCAACCTCTTTCTGAGTACAGGCTAGCGCAATAGTTGCCTCCAGTAGGCCTAAGCGTGTCGGACCTGAATTTTCAATCTCTCCCTGCCGGTATTCGTAATCGATTTGATCGATGGCGAATTCAGCTCGAAGTCGATCCTGCTGCGAATCGAGAGCAACGAAATTTCGAGCGTCTATTCTATTTTGTGTATTATTTGTTCTCGTAACGAACGAGGCGAATCCGTCCGGCGCACCCTCAAGCGACACTACTCGAAAGGGAACGCGCGCGTTTTGCAGCGCACTTGCATCCCTTTGCGACGCTGCTGACAGCGACCCAATAGTTTGCGCGCCATTGACAACGGTTAATCCCTCACAATCGAAGGTTCCCGCCGCTCGGGTTGCTCCACCGGTCGCGCGGCGCTTGATCGACGTTGCTAGGGCTGTAATACCATTGTTCAAGAACCAGAAAAGCTCCGGGTTGCTGCCAATTGTCGATTGAATGCCGCTATTTACTTGGGTTGAATCCCCAAGGAACATTCTAATATTCCTTGAAAAAAGACGATGACCATACTTGCCATGAAGATCAGCCAAATCACTAGCCGCGATCTGACCATAATAAGCTCGAACGGGTTCTTTCACATCGCCCCAGTCGAAGAGAGTAATCGGACTAGATATGCTTGCGCCCGCTGCCCCCTGCAACAGCATTGAATATAGCTGAGTCTGATTGATGATTTGGGCGGATAGGAGTTCTCTCGTTTCGTCTACATCGTCCACGAAGGATTCTATCGCCTTGCTTACATCTTTTGAAAAGTTGCCAGAGCCAGAGTAAACGACAACGGCGACGACCTTGCTTGCTTGATTGATGGCGTCATCAATTTCCTTAGATCTTTTTGCAACCTTTTCATTGAATTCGGAGTAGCGACTGCTTAGTAAGTCCTTACATCCTTTTAAAAACTTGAGAGTATCTCCAAGATCGACCGAGCCGCCATGAGAAACATTCCACTTAGATTGAACTATATAAAGTACTTTCTCTGATTTATCGAAGTATACCGCGTCAACGCCATTGTCACCGAATCCGTCGGTTATTGAAGATCCCGCTGACGCCGCATCCGCTGCAGCAACGTAAGCCAGTGCATATGCTGCCAGACCGCGCGACAGCTCATTCACAGCCCTTTCATCTCCAGTAGATTTAAGGTCGCTAAAATCAATATGTGGTATGTATGACGACTTAATACTGTCTGCGATTTGCCTATGCTGAATCAGGGCCACTGCAAATTCCCCCCCAGAGCAATGGAATGCGCAGGCCGCTCGTCAGCAGATACCGCGGATTCATCGTAGCAAACTCGCTGTCAGCTTGGCGGATTAATCCACGCAACGTCAAGGTATACCCTGGCGTGACGTAACGGGCGCCGCTGCTGGAGCCGTAACATCTGGGTTGACGGCGGCTATTTGTGACCAGGTAGCCTCGGGCGTAAAGCCTGAGGTTACCACCTATGCCCCGTATCGGTTACGCCCGCGTCAGCTCCATTGATCAGGATCTGGACGGCCAGCTGGCCCGCCTGAAGGCTGAGGGCTGCGCCATAGTCCGCTCCGAGAAGGTCTCAGGCGCCAGTCGCGACGGTCGCCTCGAACTGGCGACCATCCTCGAATTCCTCAGGGCCGGCGACGATTTGGTCGTCACCCGGCTCGACCGGCTCGGGCGCGATACCCGCGATGTCCTCAACGTCGTTCACGAAGCCGAGCAGCGTGGGGCCAGCGTCACGGTGCTCGACCCGCACGTTTCGACCCGTGGCGAGATGGGCCACGTGGTGCTGACTGTGCTCGGGATGGTCGCGCAAATGGAACGGCGCTTCATCAAGGAACGCCAACGCGAGGGCATCGCGCGGGCGAAATCCGAGGGAGTGTACGCGGGCGGCAAGCGGCGCCTCGACCGCGAGCAGGTGCGCGCCCTGCACGCGGCCGGCACCGGCCCGGCGGCCATTGCAGCCACCCTCGGCTGCTCACGGATGCAGGTCTATCGCATCCTGCAGGAACCTTAGGCGGAGCCTCAACGACAGGACACGTAGACGCTCAGCGCCTTCGCGTGATCGGCTAGATCGGCGGGTTGCAGTGCCGCGGTGTCGCTGCCTTGGGTGAACGCGACCCCGTTGCTCTCTAGGAAGGCGCTCGCCACGGACCCCTTGATGGCGAAGTTGACGTTCTGCGGGATGTCGCCGTTCGTCGCGACCATCACCTTCAGCGCGTTCAGCTTCGATGTCACGACGCCGATCAGGTTGCCGTTGGCATCCACCAGCGGGCCGCCCGAGTTCCCCGGCTGGACCGGCGCCGAGATCTGGAAGTAGCGCGAATCGTCGCCAAGGCCGCTCAACGCGGTGACGTTGCCGAGCGTGAAGTTGCCCGACGTCGAGAGCATTCCGGAGAGAGGATAGCCGAACACGGCCACGCCCTCGCCCAGGCGCACGCCCATACGCACGGCGGCGATCTTGAGCGGGGTGCTCTCGGACTTGAGCAGCGCCAGATCGTTGGTCCTGTCCTGGGCCACCAGTCGAACCGGCCCGAGCCCGTTCGGGCCGTTGACCTCGACGCGCGTGCAGTCGCGAACGACATGGGCGTTCGTCAGGATATGGCCGTCACGGCTGACATAGAAGCCGGTCCCAGAGGACGCCTCCCGTGGCTTTTCCTCCGGGGGCTTCGGCGCGACGGCGGATGGTGTCGGCACTGACGGCGACTCGGGCCGTGCGACCGCGACGGCCGCCGGCGGTGCGTCCAGGCGTGGCGGGTCGGTGAACGGCGTCCCGTTCATGGCGGCGGCGAGCGCGCCTGAGACGAGAACGGCCACGCGCTCCATATGGAGGTCGGTCTCGACCGTCTTCCATGCCAGGAAGAACCCGAGCGTGCCGGGGCCGTCGCGGTGAAAGCGGATGTACCAGTCGAGGCCATCGGCGCCAGAGGCCGAGATGGCGAAGAAGTCCGGCCGGATCACCTTGTAGTTCATGCGTCCGCCCTCCGCGGCGAAGCGCGTGAGCGTGCTGCGGTAACTCTCCTCCAGACCGTCCGGAAGGCCCACGTAGCTCAGCACGACCCGCTTGGCGGGGTCGCTCCAACTCACGCCGCTTGCCGTACGCTCCTCGCGTAGCCCCAGGCCGGCAGGAACCCAGATCGGCCGACCGCGCTGCGGGTGCGGCGCTGTGCGCAGCCCCCAGGTGCGAAGCAGAGGTGACGCCTCGCGCATCAGCGCGCCGGTCTGGGCCTCGTCGAGCATTCCGGTCGCGGTTTGCCCGGACTGTGCCTGATAGCGAAGGAGTGTCTCGTACAGGCGCTTGGAAAAGCTCGGGTTCGGTACGGCGACCTGATAGCCTGCAGCGGTGAGCAGCACTTGGAGCCTGATGCGCTGCTCGACCGGCAGGCTCTCGAACAGGGCTGCGGCGGCTTCGTATTGCGGCGGCCCGGCGGCCGCAGGTGGTGCCGCGGACTGACCGAGCCAGGGCGTCGTGTAGCCGGTCTCGTTCAGGTGACGGCGAAGGGCGGTCGGGAAATCGACCTTGCGCCTGCGATCCTCGGGGCATTTGGCAAACGGCAGATCGACGCTGCAAACCTCGTAGGTCCATTCGGATGCCCGGTCGTAGGATTGCAGCATCCGGGCCCAAGCCTGCTCGCCACGCCCGACGAGAATGCTCTGCGCGATCCAGCCACCGAGGAAGCCGTTGTCACGCCAGACCTCTGGGTTGAGGCCGGCGCTGTGCTCCATGCCGGCGAGTTGCTGGCGCAGGTAGGGGGCATATTCCGGGTACCGTGTGACGTTCTCGATGCGGCCCTCGCGCACCCGAGCGATGCGGGTCGGCATGTTGGAGGACGTGTAGGGGGCGAAGGCGTAGAGGAAGCTCTGATCCCCGCTCAGGAGTTCGGGCGCCCCGTCGCCATCAAGATCCTCGAACGCGTATCCGCCATCGCCGTCGAGCGCCTCGCCCTCCGCCACGCTCCAGAGGCCGGTGTGAGGCTGCTCGGTCGCGATCTGTGTGACGGTGCAACAATGTGCCCCGCCCCAGAAGGACGTGAATACGAGGCTCGGTCGGGGCGAGGCAGGATCGAGGCGCAAGGCTTCAATCTGTGCGAAGTCCGACCCATTGTTCTCTGTCAGATCGCGCGTGGACTGCGTCAGGGCCATTCGGAACACCTGCCGGCCACCCTGTCGCCCGACGGCTATCGGGTGACGGTCCGAACTGCCCTTCTCGGCGGCGTTGCTGATCGTGACCGTCGTATCGCCGAGCCGCAGAAGGGCATCACGGCGGCCATCGTACTTCACCGATGCGATCGGCGTCGGCGACGCTGCCGGAGGCGCCCAGACCTGTTCCACGTAGCTGTCGCCGCGCGAGAAGATGAAGTCGCCGGGCAGGCTGCCCTCGCGCACGAGCTTCTGGCGGAATGCCCGCGGATCAGGGACCTGCTCCGGCCCGAACACCACGGCGAACCAGCCGTTCGCTGCCCGCACGACCCGCACGTTCGGGCGGCGCCAGCGATGGTGCCGGGCAACGCCGATGGCCTCATCGATGTCGGGGCGGCTAGCAATCACCACCCACCGGGCGCTGCCACCGAGAGCGAGATTGCCGGCCTGAGCCGCAAGGGTCTGACCTAGCAGGATCAGTAGTCCCACACCTGCCTTGAGCCATCCGCTCATGTGATCCTCGACCAGCCCGTTGTCGCGCATTCAGGCCGCGATACCGACCAGCACGCCGCTCCAGACTTCCGCCGAATAGGCGCAGGCGAGCCAGTCTCAGGTCAAGGGCTGCAAACCTACGGTTCGTGTGATTTCCGTGGGGTACATCGAGGCGAGGCCGGTCTTGCAGAGCCGGCTTGAAGGGTGCGCCTGCGACGCCCAGGCTCTCCGCCGCGCCTTCTCCCACGATCCTGGCTGGCCTAGGCTGCTGGCATGACCGCAGCAACGAGCTCTTCGGCATCTTCCGGCCCGACTCGCGAACGGCCCGACGATGACCCGCATCTCTGGCTCGAGGAGATCGACGGTGCCGAGGCTGTGGCGTGGGTAGAGGCTCGCAACGCCGAGACGCTCGCCCGTTACGCCGACGCGGCCTTCGCCCGGGATCGCGACATTGCTCAGGGTCTGCTCGACCGGCCCGAGCGTATCCCGCACGCCCAGCGGCATGGCCGGCACCTCTACAATTTCTGGAAGGATGCCGAGCACCCGCGCGGCCTGTGGCGGCGCATTGACGAGGCCGGCTATCGAGCCGGATCGCCTGACTGGACCTGCGTGCTCGACCTCGATGCCCTGGCCGTGGCGGAGGATGAGGACTGGGTCTGGGCAGGCGCGACAATCCTGCCCGGCACCTATGATCGCGCCCTGCTGCGGCTGAGCCGAGGCGGCAGCGACGCCGTCGTGCTGCGCGAGTTCGACCTTGTGGATCTGGCCTTCGTGCCTGACGGCTTCGTGCTGCCCGAGGCCAAGAGCAGCGCCGCCTGGCTCGACCGCGACACGCTGCTCCTGTCGAGCGCCCTCGGGGCCGGGATGGCGACGCGCTCGGGCTATGCCCGGACGGTGCGGCTGTGGCCGCGCGGGGCGGACCCGCAGCACCTCGCCGTACTGTTCGAGACGGCCCCCGAGCACATGGCCGTGTGGGGCTCGGTCGACCGGTCGGACGGGACCGAACGGGTCGTCGTCGCGGAGCACACCGGCTTCTTCGACGCCGAGGTCCACATCGGGGATCGCCGGGGCGCGTTCCGGCACCTCGACCTGCCCGCGGATGCCGGTGTTCAGCTTCATCGCGGGCGGCTGTCGGTGCGCCTGCGCCGGCCCTGGGCACCGGACGGGACGGTGCACGCGGCCGACACGGTCCTGATCATCGGGCTCGCCGAGTGCCTGGCCGGCAGCCGCGCCTTCGCCGTGCTGTGGGTGCCCGATGCGCGCAGCGCCTTGCAGCATGTGTTCTGGTCGGCCGGGCGGCTGTTCATCCACGCCCTCGACGACCTGCGCCCGACCTACACCGTCTGCGAGCCGCAGGGGGCCAGATGGTACACGCATCACCTCGGCGGCCTGCCCGATCTCGGCAGCACAAGCGTCTGGCCGCTCGACGGCGACCCCGAGGCGGCGGACGGCGCGCTCCTCGCTCAGGTTGAGGACCCGCTGACCCCGCCCACGCTGCTAGCCTTCGCGCCGGAACTCGGCGCCCCGACCGTGCTGCGCGCCACGCCGGCAGCCTTCGACGCGCAGGGCCTGCGCATCACGCGCCACGACGCGGTCTCATCGGACGGCACGCGCATCCCCTACATCCAGGTCGGGCCCTCGAACGCGACCGGCGACGCCCCCGTTCACCTCACGGCCTATGGCGGCTTCCGGGTCTCGCTGCTGCCATCCTATCAGGCGGTGCTGGGCAAGCTCTGGCTCGAGCGCGGCGGCACGAGCGTGGTGGCCAACATCCGCGGGGGCGGCGAGTTCGGCACCCGCTGGCACGAGGCTGGACGGCGTGAAGGCAAGATCCTGGCCCACGACGACTTCGCCGCGGTGGCGGCCGATCTCGTCGCGCGCGGCGTGACGCGGTCGGGGCGGATCGCCGCGCAGGGCGGCTCGAACGGCGGCCTGCTGATCGCCAACATGCTGACGCGCTATCCTGAACGGTTCGGGGCCTTGTTCTGCACCATCCCGCTGATCGACATGCGCCGCTACGCCAAGCTTCTGGCGGGTGCGAGCTGGATCGCGGAGTACGGCGACCCGGACAAGCCTGAGGATTGGGCCTTCCTCGCTACGCTCTCGGCCTACCACGCGGCGGAGGCCGGGCGGCCCTACCCGCCGATCCTGCTGGAGACCAGCCGGCGCGACGACCGGGTTCATCCCGGCCACGCCCGCAAGATGGCTGAGAAGCTGCGGGCGCTCGGCTACGAGCCCGCCTTCTACGAGCCGGCGACGGGCGGCCACGGAGCGGGCAAGACCAACGCGGAGATGGCCACCTTTCTGGCGCTCGGCCTCGCCTTCCTGCGTCGATCCATCGAGTGGAGCGAAGCCTAGCAATTGCATCTGAGCAAGCAGGTTGTCGCTTGTAGGCTCGAGACCGCTCTCGACCCATTGCAGACCCTCACGATGTCCGCTTCAGGGCTTTCCAGCATGCCCCGCTGCTGGTCCGCTATATCTATTCCGAGGCAAGTTCGTCGGTCGAAGCGTTCGATCGTAACGCCCGGTCCGTGCCGATGATGTCGGCGTGGACCGCATTCCCTATCCTCTACGGCGCTTGAGTGATGGCCCTGTCCGCGTTAACGCGCTGCGCCCAGTTCTTTGTGGCGTCCTGGCCCTTGAGGGCGACGAGCCGAGCGCCGCTGACATCGACGTTCTTGAAGTCTGCCCCTGTGACCGTGGCGCCGGTCAGGTTCGCACCGGACAGGTCCGAGCCCATCAGGACCACATCTGAGAGGTCGGCGTCCTTGAGGTCGGCGTATTCCAGGCGCGAGCGTCCGAGGTTGGCCCCTTTCAGGTTTGCGCCCGATAGGTTCACGGAAACGAATACGGCCCGCATCAGGCCCATGGATTGGTTCTTGATATCGGCGCCCCCCTTGAGGTCGACCAGCGTCGCCCCGCTCATGTTGGCGCCCTTGAAGTCGCCGATGGGCATGGAGCGGCTCAGGTCGGCGCCGCTGAGATTGGCCTCTCGAGCGGTGATGCCGAACATCTTGGCACCGACGAGCTTCGCACCGGAGAGGTCGGCCTTGATGAACCAAGCCTGCTCCAGGTTCGCCCCAGTCAGGTCGGCCCCGCTCAGGTTGGCCTTGTTGAGGCGAGCGGTACGCAGGTTCGCGCCCTTCAGGTTCAGGCCGGACAGGTCGAGACCGGCGAGTGCTTTGTCGGAGAGGTCGATGGGCTGGCCATCCGCCTTGGCGATCAAGGCCTCGACATCGGCCCGGGTCATCTCGGCCTTGGTCATAGCCGCCGAGCCCATGTCGGCCCCGAGCAGCAAATCCTGTTCGGCAGCGGCCGGGCCGGCGATGAGAGCGGACAGCATAAAGGTCAGGGTGAGGCGCCGCATCAGTTCACTCCCATCAAATGTCGTGCGGGGTCAGCGCCCGTATGCTGTTCGTTGTGCCGGGCCGCGAGGCGGTCGAGAAGGACATGCGGCACCGTCAGAGCCGAGAGGCCCTGGAGGGTGAGTGTCAGGAGTGTGCCGGCTCTATCGGGCGAGCTGGCGGCGTAGAGAGGCCATAAGGCTGCACCGAGGAGCAGCGTCAGAGCGAAGATCGGCAGCGCAGCAACGACGGCCCGCCCCATCGTGTCGATGCCGGGAGCCCGAACCGGATCACGGATTAGGGCACGCATGTGGCGCGGGGCGTGGAGGCCGATGAAGTAGAGCGCGAAGGCCGTGAGCGGCGGCAACAGCCGAAAGGCGGCCACCAGGATCAGGAACTCGACCAGCACCTCCCAGCGACGCAGATGCCCCAGGAGCCAGAGGACCGCGAGGGCGAGCCAGAACCAGGCCGCGACGGTCCACCACGCAGGGAGCAGCGGCATCGGCACCCGCGCCACGAGGGCGAACACCTCCGCCGTCTCTTCGGGTCGCAGCAATGCTGGCAAGGCGATCGGAGCGCCACCTCGGACCAGAAGCTCGAAGGGGCGGCCCGGGCCGGCATCCTCCTCGCCGAAGTGCAGGATGGAGATGGCCAGGAAGCCCACCAGGGTCGTCATGGGCGCGATCTGCCAGGCCAGGAGCACCAGTGCCGAGAGCCCGAGATAGGGTACGGCGAACACCCCAAACCAAGCCCGTCCGTAACGGGGGCGCAGCAATGGCGCTGCCACGGCTCCGTCCAGGGCACCGTGCGGCACCCCTAGCACGATCACCGCCGCCAGGGCGGCGAGCCAGGACGCCTCGTGCGGTAGGGCCGCGGAAGCGACGAGGGCGAGCACCACGAGAGCGCCTGCCATGGACGAGAGCTTTGCTCCCGCCGAGGCTGAACATCGGCGGCTCGCGATGCTGGATCCCCTAAGAGGCGGGACGGATGCGCGAGCCGCCATCGCAGTCAGGCCGCCCGGCGCAGGGGGGCGGTCGGGGCGCGACCCTCGGTCAGGTCTAGATCGACCGCCCGCGTGGTCTCACGGGTTGCCATGATGCCGTAGACCACCTTGGCGGTCAGGTCCGAAAGCGCAACAATGGCCAGGGCCAGCTCCGGCGACAGGATGCCAAGGCCGTCCTGGCCGACGAGCAGCACGACGGGATAGATGCACCAGACGACGGTAAGGAACACGGCGTTGCGCCGGAAGGCGGACTGCACGTCGGCGCGCTCGGCGGCGTTCTCCTCGCGCAACTGCATGAAGATCCCGTAGAATACGGCCAGGAACGCGCCGCAGGAGATGGCGAACCAGGTCCACTTGATCCAGGCGACCGTCGATAGGCCGAAGGCGAGCGCGGTCACGATCATGATCAGGTCGGAGCCGATCAGACCCCAGACGATGGCCGACCGGCGCATCCCCGAATGCATCGCCGTCCGCGAGAGGCCGAGGAGCAGCAGGGGTGTGGTAAAGGTCCAGTCGATGTAGCGGGCGAAGTAGAACTGACGCGCGGCATCGGCCGCGTCGGGACCGGCGGGCAAGACGATGCTCCCCTGTCCCGTCGCCATGGCGAAGTAGGAGCAGGCCGCGATGATCGGTACGATCCCGTGAATGATCGTATCCGCCTCCTCGGCGGGCGTCCGCCGTTTTCCCATGAACAGGATAGCTGCGGCGCCGGCCGCCATGCCGGCAAAGCCGAGCCAGAGCCAGAATTGAGGCGTCATCGATCACTCATCGGTACAGGGAAGATGGAAAGCACGCGTCAATCGTAGGCGCACGCCCCTGCCCAATCGGCGGTGCCCGCAATCGTTGCTGGGACATAATTCACGGTTGGGTGATGCGGACCTATCGACGCAGCACCAGACTGCAGCCCCCCGCCTTGGGCCTCGGGCTGGCGTACCCAGCCGAGCCCATGTTTGCCGACCTGAGAACATCCAATCAGGAGCACCAGAAAGGGTCGCTGAACGAAGCGGGGGGCTTGAGGCGGAACGTCCGGTATCAGCCGCAGGGTTAAAGTCCGCTCCCCACCCCATCCGGACCTTCAGAAAGCTAGCTTGCAGGCAGTGCCTGAGCGGACTCGGCAGCCGCGCTCTAGCTGCCGAGTCTCTGCGTAAGCTTCGCCCTGGCCCGTTCGCCTATCCATACCTGCTTGTAGGTCCGCTCCTCGTGAGTACGTGGTCAGTCCGGGCACTGCGGGCCGATGTCCGGCAGCCCGTGCTTGCGGTTGTAGATCCGCATCATGCCCGCCCCCGTCGTCGGGTCGCAGGCCAGCGGCCGTGGGCCCTCACCCCGCTGATCCGACCGCTGGCGGCCGCCGCCACGCATAAGGGCGTTCATCTCTGCCAACACGACTGGGTCGAGGTCGGTGGCAGAGAGGTAGGCCGGCATCGCGGCACCCACGGCATTGCCGTAGGGGATGCAATCTGAGGCAGCCCCGAGCAGGCGGGCGGTGTTGCGTAGGGCGGGCAACTGCTCGGGCGCGGTGCGTCGCGTCTCCCGCCACACGTAGCCCTGTGTGCGGGCCATCTGCGCGTCGATAGCATTAAGGGCCTGGCCTAGTGCCTCCGAGTAGACGCACTGCTCGCGGCTCGCCTCGTAGGCCGCCAGGGCTAGGGCCGCGCTCGCCACCGGGTCGTAGCGGGTTTGGGCACACGCCGGTTCGGTGATGACGGTCCAGCCGAGCACGGCGGCCAAACCCGCCCAGGCCGTGCGCCTCGACCACCGCTTACAGACGCCTACGGATTTCCCCTTTAGGTCGTGCGAGCGAAACACGCGTGTGCGTGTAGGCAACCCGGCTCCTTGGAAGCGCGGACGCTGGGCATCGTTGAAGGCACGGCTTTGCTCCGTGCCGGGTTCCGTGATGGCGCACGCCATGACCTACTTGCCCTTCGTCGGGGTGCCGGGGTGCAGGAGACCGAGGGCGTGGCGGTGGCGGCTGAACTCGGGCAGGTCGGGGTAGTCGCGCCACGTCAGCACGAAGTGGTTGTCCGCCTTCGTGGCTGCCACGGTCGCGGCGTAGTAGCCGTCCTCGTCGTCGCCCCGGGCGAGCACGAGGCTGCCGATGGCGATGTCGACCCAGTCGAAGGGCGGCTTGGCAGCCCCGCCAGCGCCTCCGGCAGGCGCCCCGCCACCCTGACTGCTCGCCGGCGGCGGAGGCGGCTCAGCGGGCTTAGCAGCGCCCCTGGCGGGCACGGGCGTGTCGGGCAGCCCCGCCGCGTCGAGCAGCCGGGCGAAAGTCTGCGTCGAGCAGAACGGCACGAAAGCACGCCCGCTCTCGAAGACCCGCCCCTTGGGCAGGCTGCTGGCCAGCGCCTGATGTTCCTCGGCCACGGTCAGGGCGGCAAAGCCCATCAACGCCGCAGCCCGCTCGGCCGCGGGCGTTTCGTCGGGGCCAAAGGCGCTCGCGTGCGGCCTCCCCCGTTCGTCCCGCCCGAGCAGGATCAGGCCGGGCTGCGGGTCGAGGTACGGCACGAGCGTGGGCGGCAATGTGGTGGTCGCGAGGGTGGGGGCGGCGTGGAGGTTCATCGGCAGACTCCAGAAACGACGAAGGCGGCCCGGAGGCCGCCTTGCGAGGGGTAGGATGTGCTCGGCTGGTGCCGTGCTGGCTGGGCTGGTCGCCGGGGTCGGCGCGAGGGCATCATGAGCAGCATCCCGATGGTCGCGGCAGGTGCAGCGATGCAACCAAGTAGCAGGATTAACATCCTATTGTCAACCTGAGCGACTAGAGTAGGCTGTTGAAGCCGCCGGTTAGGCCCTGCCCGTACAGGACTACGGGTGGGAAAGTTTCAGCCTTTCGTACCAACGGCACGGAAAAAACGAACGGCTCGCCAGCCAACACGTCCAGGCGACGCGACGCGCTCAGCCAGAGTGTCCGAATGGGCCGGGGGCGGGCTCCACACGCGGCGGCCGGAACCGGACGCTCTGCTCCCAACCCCCCCAAGGATGCGGGCGCTCCCGGTTCGCCGAGCCGCCGCCGAAGCATCGCCGCCGATCGGCCCGGATATGCGCGTACCCTTCAGGACTGCCGTCCAATCGGTGCACACGAGCGAGCGGGTCTGGGCGGCAAGTGCGGCGCCATGGCCGCCCAGAGATTGTCGAAGGCGGGAGCGTCCAGACGCACGCCATCCGCCTGGAACGGCCTCGTTCGAGGCTTTGCTTACATGGGAGGCGTCAAGCCGTCCTTACCTACCGCGACGAGCTTTCCGTCGATCTTGCCGCCATCCTTGGCCACCACGGCGAAGACCTTCGCGCCCGGAAGAAGCACCTGCTTGTCGGCCGGCTCGAAGGCGACGATCGGCGCATCCGGGGGCACGACGATCGTCTTGGCGCCGCCGTCCTTGCCGTAGCTCACGGTCAGCGTGCGCGCGCCGCCCTCCGCCGAGCCCTTGCCGGCCTGAACGGTGCCGTTCGTCATCGCGCTCTTCACCTTCGGAGCGCCGCTCGTCTCGGCCTTGACCGTGCCGTTCGTCATCGCGCTCTTCACCTTGGAGCCGCCAGCCGTGTGATCGGTGATGGCGTCCCAGGCATAGTGGCCCTCGCCGGTACCGCGCATTGCCTCTGGGAAGAGCACCACCTCCAGCGCCGTCATCGGATTCTCGCCCTTGGTGGCGGTTCCGATGAACACGCCCTCCTTGATCGCGTCGAGATTCGAGGGCACCACCGAGACGACCTTGGCCGACCCGAGGTCGATGGTCTCGGTACCCCCGGACTCGGTCTTCACAGTCACCGTGCTGCCGTCCGCCTTGTCGATCGTGCCGCGCACCCGCTCGAGCGCCGAGGCCGCCGTTGCGCCGGCCAGCGTGATCAGCGCGGCCGCAGTGAGCTTAGCGTAGAGCTTCATCGGGATGTCTCCTAGGTGAGGAGCAGTATTATGGCGCGCGATCACGTTGGGAAAAGAATTGCGCGCAATAAAATTTTTGCTTCGGTATTAGTCATAATAATAAGAGCCACGACCCGCTCGGTTGAGGCTTGAAGGGCTTTTCTCATATGCCGGCGTACCACTCGTAGCCGCGGTCCTCCCAGTAGCCGCCCAGGCCGCCGCCGATCCCAGCCAAGGTCTCGACGACCTCGATCCGCATCACGTACTTGGCCATCTTGTAGCCGAGCTGCCGCTCCACCCGCAGGCGCAGGGGGGCACCGTTGCCGACTGGCAGCGGGCTGCCGTTCAGGTCGTAGGCCAGGATGGTCTGTGGGTGGAAGGCGTCCACGAGGTCGATGCTCTCGTAGTAGCGGATCGGCGTACGCCCCGCGGCTTCATCCGGCGCCTCGTCGGTCGCCGTGCCGCCGCCGCCCCAATCGTCGGAGCCGGCCGCAGCGATCTGGACGTAGCGGACATGGTCCGGCTTCCCCGGTCGCAGGCTCGCGCCTTCGAGGCCGGCGCTGGCATATTCGAGCGTATCCGCGCAGTGGAACACGATGTAGCGCGCCTGGGGCTTCAGTCCGGCGCGGGTCAAGATCTCCGCCAGCGGCGCGCCCGTCCACGTGCCAATGCAGCTCCATCCCTCGACGCAGTCGTGCCGCGTCGTCTGGGTGCGGGCCGGCAGGGCGCGCAGATCCGCCAGACCGAGCGAGAGCGGGCGCTCGACGAGGCCGCCGACCGCGAGCCGGTAATCCGCGAACCTGCCCGAGGCCAGCCTGCGGTAATCCCGGTCCGGTGGATCGATGGTGCCGTTCGGTTTGAACCAGGGCGAGACGGCGGAGGCCGGGAACTCGCGCGCGAGGGACGTGGGCGAAAGCAGCAGGCGCTGCGCGAAGAGGTTGGCGTCCTCGCCGAGCCGAAGCGTGCGCCGCCCCGCATCGGTCCCGGCGAACCGGTCGCAGCCCCCCAGCGCAGCGGCACCGAGCAGGCCCAGGGAGGCCTTGAGGAAACGGCGGCGCGGGGTGAGGATGGCCATCATCAACGGGTCTCCGTGCCGAGGCTGAACCAGCCCGTGACCATGCCGCGCATGTTGTTCCAGAAGCCCGAAACCAGCACGAGGAGCACGTGCACGATCACGAACAGCACCAGGAGGTTGGCCGCGATGAAGTGCACGCTGCGCGCCGACTGGCGCCCGCCGAACAGAGCGGTCAGCCAGGGCCACGCCGCGTCCATGGCGGGCGACATGGCGAGGCCCGCGAGCACCATCACGGGTAGGAGCAGCAGGACGACCACGAGATAGGTCAGCTTCTGCAGCACGTTGTAGCGCCTCGCCTCCTCGCCTTGCGGAAAGCGTAGGCGCACATGCTCGCGCACTGAGCCGCCGATGTCGCGGATCTGGTCGCGGTCGGGGATGAGACGGCGGCGCAACTGCCCGCTTCCGATCCCGTAGAGGAGATAGAGGAGGCCGTTCAGCACGAAGGCCCAGGCGAACAGGTAGTGCCAGCGTCGCCCGGTCGCGAGATCCTGGCCCGCGGGCAGGGTCGCCCAGGCGGGAAAGGCCCGCTCGCTCTCGACTCCCGCGACCTTGGAGAGCCCGAGAACGCCGGTGGTGTCGAGGCGCAACGCACCGATCTGAAGGACGCCGCGCCCGGTGCCGCCCGCGCCGCTCTCGGCCGTGATCGACAGAGCCGGGGCATCGAAGGTTGATCGGTCTCCCCAGTACAGGGCTGGATGCGCGTTGAAGATCTGCAGCCCGCTCATCAGGAGGATCAGGAGTACGGCCGCATTGATCCAGTGCGCCAAGCGGATCACAAGGGGATGCCGGTAGATCCACAGGTGCTGACGCCCTCCGGCGGGTTCGGGCGCGATCCGCGCGGGAGGATCTTGCGACAGGGGACGGCTCCTGACCAGGATGAGAGTGACGGAAGCGATCGTGTGCCGTGCCGGTTGCACGGATCTCGGAATTTTGAGTTCGGGTAGTCAACCGCCGAGTCCCGCCATACGGACTGATTTCGTAGTCTCACCAAGGCTTAAGCTCTCTTCGCGATCTCCGGGGGCAGCCTCATCATCGCGTGGATGCCCTGCCAGCGACGTGGCCTCAATGACCTCGACCGCCTGCGGCACCGCTTCGAGCAGCACGCCTGCGTCTATGAGGTCTACGTCAGGTCGACCCAGACCTGCCGTTATCAGCACCCGGTCGGCGCGCGACGGCCGAACCAGTACGGCCGGGTTTGCAGGGCACAGCTGTATACCGACGAGATCGGGCACAGCCGAGCACCGCCCTTGCGCACGTGAGCGAGGACGGTGCCCCGCGTGCTGCCGACGGTCGCAAGGTCGCAGGGCGTGAGCGCGGGTCGGCGTCGCTCTACTTGGGGGCCATGGATCGCGCCTTTCCGATGACCCGCGAGGCCGGCCTCGCTCGTCTGGCCGCCATCACCGACCGGCTCGGGCCACGCTACGCCGCCGAGCGCAACACCGCACCCGGTCCAGACGCTGAGCCGGCGACCTCGGCGCTCTCACCCTACCTGCGCCGCCGGCTGATCACCGAGCAGGAGGTCGTCGCCGCGGCCCGTGACACGCACGGTGCGGGCGCGGACAAGTTCGTGTCGGAGGTGTTCTGGCGGACCTACTTCAAGGGCTACCTCGAGACCCACCCGGCGATCTGGACCGACTACCTCCGCCTCGCCGCCGAGGGTGAGCGGCACCTCGCCGCCGCGTCCGGGCTGCGTCGTACCTACGAGCGGGCAGTGGAGGGACGATCGGGAATCGACGGCTTCGACGACTGGGCCCGCGAACTCGCCAGGACCGGCTGGCTGCACAACCACGCCCGGATGTGGTTCGCCTCGATCTGGATCTTCACCCTGCGCCTGCCCTGGGCGCTCGGGGCGGCCTTCTTCCTGCGTCACCTGCTCGACGGCGACCCGGCCTCGAACACGCTGTCCTGGCGCTGGGTGGCGGGGCTGCACACGCGCGGCAAGCACTATCTCGCCCGTGCCGAGAATATTCGGCGCTACACCCACGGCCGCTTCGATCCGGCAGGTCTCGACGAGCGGGCCGCCCCGCTGAGCGAGGCCGAGATTGCTCCGGCAGTGCCGCTGGCCCCGGCCGATCCCGTGCCCGCCGGCCCGGTCGCCCTGCTGATCCACCTCGACGACCTGCACCCGGAGAGCCTGCCGCTCGACTCCGTCCAAATCACGCGGATCGGCGGGCTGCTCGCTCACGCACCGGGCGCGAGCGACGCAGTGCGGGCAGCCGACGCGGCGGCGATGGCGGACGCCCTAGCTCGCGGAGGGGCGCACTTCGCCTGCCCGGCCGGACCGGCTGATGCTGGCTGGTCGGGCGACCTGCCGGTGGTCAGCGCCTGGGCGCCGATCGGGCCGAGTGCCGCGGCCTTGCCGGCCGGGGTTCTGCAGCTTCGGCGAACCTGGGACGAGGCGAGTTGGCCGCACGCCACACGCGGCTTCTTCAAGATGCGCACGGCCATCCCGCGCATCCTCGACACCGTCGCGGCGTAGGGAGGTTGGTCATGGTGAGCCGCCGCGAGGTCGGTGCGGCCGCCTTCATGGCGGCGAGCCTTCTGCCTCGTCATGTCCAGGCGCGCGACGCCCCTCCTCCAACTATGACAGCGCGACCGGCGCGCATCGCCATGCTGCTATACCCCGGCATGACGGCCCTCGACGTGGTCGGCCCACAAGGCTTGCTCGCGGGCCTCGCGCCCGGCAGCCTCTATCTCGTCGCCCATACCCCCGGCCCCGTGCCGAGCGATACCGGCATCGGCCTGCTCGCCACGACGAGCTTTGCCGACTGCCCCAGCGATCTCGACGTGCTGTTCGTGCCCGGCGGCGACGGCACCCCCGCCCAGATGCGCGACGCCGCCACGCTCGCCTTCCTGCGGGATCGGGCGGGGCGGGCGCGCTGGATCACGAGCGTCTGCACCGGCTCGCTGATCCTCGGCGCCGCCGGGTTGCTCGATGGATACCGCGCGACTTCGCACTGGTGTGTGCGCGACACCTTGCTGCCGCTCCTGGGCGCGATCCCGGTCGATGAGCGCGTGGTGTTCGATCGCAACCGGGTCACCGCAGCCGGCATCTCGGCGGGGCTCGACTTCGCCCTCGCGCTCGCCGCCCGCCTGCGAGGTGACGATTATGCGCGAACGGCCCAGCTCGTCGCGGAGTACGAGCCGCAGCCGCCTTTCGCAGCGGGCAGCCCGGCAACGGCGGGACCGGCGATTACGCGCGAGGCCCTTGCGATCCTTGGCGAACTTGTCGCTGGGGCGCGAGCAGCAGCAACGGCGAGTCGCCCCCGTTAGCCGCTCGCTTCGGGCGAGCGATCCTGCCGAGCAGTGGCAGCGTCGCCATCAGGCGAAGTCGCCGAGCTTGTCGCCCACATCGCCCTCCTTCGTCAGCGGGTCTAAGCGACCAACTTTTACGGGCGGCGTCGCCAGCTTAGGGGGTGGATCGCCCTCGGGTGCCTGGGGCGGTGCCGGTGGATCGCCGACCGGCTCGGGCGACTCGTCGTGCGTCGGTAGCCCACCAATCGTCGATGCGGCCCCGGGCGCCGGTCGGCGCCCGGGGCACGCTTCTCACCCGATGATGCCGCGCTTGGTGAGTGCGTCCGACACCAGCCGGAGCGCCTGCTCCTTCTCGTACACCGTGCCTTGCGCCACGAGGCCATCGATGGCGTAGGCGAGCACTTCCTGGAAAGCCTCGGAAGGCGGAAGCTCCAGGCTCGGGATGACAGCATCCAAAGCCGCTTCCAGTCGTTCCTGCGACGCGCGCTGTCTGGCGCGGCGGATACGATATTGCTGCAGTCTGGTCATGGTCAGCTCCTTCAATGGTGGGGTTCCACCGAGGAGCCTTTACGTGACGAGGCCGGTGCTCAAACGAGTAGCGCCCTGCCATAGATCATCAGCACCCGAGGGTGTCAGAACGCGAGGCAGATGTCGGCGAGCGGCAGCCCAGCGATCCGGATGTCCCACGTCTCCCCGGCCCGGATCGGGTAGGCGTCCGTCAGGGTGCCGGTCGTGACGACCTCGCCTGCGGCAAGCGCCGGGCTGCCCGGATCGTCGGCCAACACCTCGACCAAGTGTCGCAATGCCGCTAGGGGCCCGCCACGCAGGACGTTCGCGGCGCGGCCAGTCTCGACTACGGCCCCCTCACGCCGAAGCTGGATCTCGAAGCGTCCCAGCGCCTCGAGCCACGCGGCCTCGTTGTCAGGCGTCACGGCTGCGGGCTCACCGAGGAAGAGCGCGCCGTGCAGGCCGAACGCCGCGACTGTGTCGGGCGCGCGGAAGCGCCAGCCGGGGAAGAGCGACTGCACAACCTCGAAGCCGGGGGCGACCCAAGCGAGGCAGGCGAGCAGTGCCCGCTCGTCCATGCCCGGCTCCGGGGCTCGGGCCAGCCCGAACACGATCTCGGGCTCAATGCGCGGCTCGACAAAAGGTGCGAGCGAGGCCGAGCCGGGGAGGACGGCGAGCCGGTGCAGGGTCGTGTCGTAGACGTAGCCCCAGATCGGCGCCGCGACGTTATAGGCGTCCCAGATCGTGGTGTTGGTGAAGCCGATCTTGCGGCCAACCGCTCGCTCGCCTCGTGACTCGCGCAGGCGTCGGATTTCGGCAGTGACCCGGTAGGCGTCGCCGAGGCTGAACGCCTCATCCCGCTCGGTGAACGGCGCGATAGGTCGCTGCCGATCTGAGGCCGCCAGGATCTTTGCGGCGGCGCTGGCGACGGGTTCGACGGTCTGGGGCGGGGCGAGGCTCATGCCCCCATCCTACCACGCCGCACGCAGGTGATGACCCAAACTCGGGCAGCCCCCCTGGCGCGCCTCACGCGAGGCGAGGGTGGTCTTCGGGAGCCGACACAAACGGCTGCACCAGCACGCGCCGTCCGCTGAGGTCGTGCACAGTGACGTGCCAATCCGACCAATCCGCCCGATCATCGAGGCTGCGCATGACCTCCTACGCGACCTCATCGGCCCGGCGAACCAGCCGTTCAGGCGCTCGAATGTCCTTGCCGCGCGCGTCGAACACGCACTCCAAACCGTTCGTCGCGTGGAAGCGGTAGCGGGCCATGGTACGCCGATCCTCCGAGCAGTGAGACAGAAGGCGCGGGTTCGCCTTTCGTTCCAACCTGGGGATAGGCGGTGGAAAACCGCAAGAGGCGGGCTGCGGCACCAGAGCGTTACACCCAGGTTTGAGCAAGCGACCTGCCTGGGGACCGGCCCGCGATGTGCAACCTCTACAGCCTGACCGCAACACCCGAGGAGATCCGCCGCTGGTTCGGCATCACGCGCGACGAAACTGGCAACCTGCCCGCGCTGCCCGCCATCTTCCCCGACCAGCGTGCCCCGGTCGTGCGGCAAGGCGCAGCCGGCCGTGACCTGACGCTGATGCGCTGGGGCATCCCGGGTCCGAAAGCCTTCGGCGAGCACCCAGTCACCAACGTGCGCAACGTGAAGAGCCCGCACTGGCGGCCCTGGCTCAAGCCCCAGTACCGCTGCCTCGTGCCCGTGACCGCCTTCAGCGAGTACGCCGACACCAAGCCGCGTAAGACGCCGGTGTGGTTCGCCCTCGATGAGGCCCGGCCGCTGTTCGCCTTCGCGGGCATCTGGCGTCCCTGGACCGGCGTCCGCGGCACGAAGGCCGAGAATCCTGACCGGATCGAGGAGGAGCACCGCCTCTTCTCCTTCCTCACCACTGAAGCGAACGGCGTCGTCGGGTCGGTGCATCCGAAGGCTATGCCCGTGCTACTGACCACGGCCGAGGACTTCGCCACGTGGCTTGAGGCGCCGACCGAGGAGGCGCTGCGGCTTCAACGCCCCCTGCCGGACAAGCTGATGCGAGAGGTTGCTCGCGGCCAACGCAAAGATGAGGCCGTTCGCTGATGCCGCTGGACCGCGCAGCCGACGGTCCGGCAGTGCTAGGCGCCTGCTATTAGGGGTGATGCCCGGCCTTCCCGAAGACGGACGTGCGCTGGCGTTGATGCTGCCTGAGACGGTCGAGGGCGTGCATTGGGGCCGCCCGGATTTCTGCGTCGGCCATAGGTTGCTGGCTACCATCGCGCTCCGCAGAACCTAAGCTTGAACCCTTATTTCACCGTCCGCGAATTAGCGCGCCGCAACGTCGAGCTTGGCCTGTCCGACTAATTCGCGGACGCCGAAATAAGGCCATTTCTCTGACACCCTCACGCGCCGGCAGTTCAGCTCTCGGCCTTTCTTCGCTGACTCCCATTGCGGACGGCTTTGCGCATCGCGCGCCGCTGCTCCTCAGCAAACTTGTAAGGCTGCCGCGCCTCCCAGCGGTGAAACTCAGCCAAAGCCTTCCGGTTGATCGCCTTGAGCACAGCTCGCCCCTCGCCGGCTGCAAAGCTGAACTCCTGCACGCAGCGATTCGCAAACACCTCGCAGAGGTGGACGGCATCGCAAAGGCGCAAGGGGCGCTTTCCGCCTCCAAAGCGACCGGTGATCGGCTTCGTGATCTCGCCGGTATCAGCATCAACCAGGGTCTGCCGGCGGTGCCAGTTCCTGTACTCCCGAACTTGACCCTTGCTCATATACAGCCCCTGTCCAAACACCTCAGCGGGTTTGAGCAGGCGGTAATCTGCAGCGCCACGACCAGTGACAACTGGCTGATACCGAGCGTTGATCGCTCGACATAGAGCGGCCACAACTACTTGGCTGACGCCCCAAAGCGCCATGTGGGCGTGGTATGAAATCCCCTTTGGATGATAGGGTCCGAGGACGTCCAAATTTGAGAAATAGGCTCCTTCGACCATCCCGACGTAGCTAGTGCCGCGTAGGTGCTGATGGACCCAGCCGGTGACCCGCGCGAGCTTGAACGCAGCAGCGTCCTTCAACGGCACAGCGTGCTCGCGGTTCACGAGGGTTACAAAGAATATTGGCGTTCCAGGCGGGAGGCTGAGCGCGAGGCGCTCCAAACCCTCCGCCATGAGCCAAGCGTAGCGGACGCGCGCGAAGGCATTGTTGAAGGGGAGGAAGAGTGCAGCGCGGGGTTCCATGTCCGCGAGGGTTGCTCTGCCGAGCGATGGACGATTGCCGTAGCCGGGGTGCAAGTAGTCATCGATCTTGCCCGCCTGCTTCATGTGTGCGGACTTGAAGGTTTTCCATGTAGTAAGTTCTGAGTGCTCAATCCGCTCGATAGGCGGTGAGGGGGTGGTTGGGGGCGTTTTCGCGGTTTTAGGGGTCAGGGTAGGCGATTGCGGCCGAGGGCGTGAGTTGGGTGTGCGATTGGGTGAAAAGGTGCGACCTGATTGTATTACATAGCTGCTGCGCTCCTTCGTCTTCAACAAGGAGACTTTTTTTGCTCGATCATTCGCGTGACGATTGAGCTTCTGGGCGGAGCCAATTGCGGCCGGAAGTGCTCTCCTTGGCATAATTTTAATCTCTCCTGGTGTGCAAATTGGGCCGTCGATTGAAGCTCAGTCTACGTAGGTTGTTACCTTAAAGTCGGATCGATTCGTCCAAGTCCCGTAGGATATCGCGCGGCAACGGAGCCCGCTCCACTCGGGTAGTTGGAGTGTTAGGCGGGGTAGGCGTCGAGATTTTTCGATAATTTACTTGGTCGAAGGAAGGTAACTCCGTGCTTCTGTCGCTGTCGAGCAAATCTGCAACTTGACGAAGAACATCTGGTAGGGGGATGCCAGCTATGCCAGCTTTAACAAAAGCGGCGATTTTTATGTTGGATCCCGCAGACAGCGGGGTAGAATAGGTCTCAATCGTCTTTGTGCCGTGTCCATAGCTAACTTGAACCCAAGGCGTCTCCTCATCCGTGATTGCCGAATCGCTCTCCTCATCCAAGTCGGGGGCGATCCCGGCTCGCAGTGCCATCCGAATGCGCTTGGCCTTCAAGCGGCAATCCTCAAGGTCTGCTTCAGTGGCCCAAACTGGAAACTCCTCGACGCTTAGGCCTGTAGTTCTTGCTACCATTAGGAGGCTGGCAAGTGCAGAACATTGCTTTCTCTGACTTGATGTTTCTGGTTTTGCCGTGATTTGCACGGCGAGAAGCTCAGGTTTCTCCCGGGAGGGCGAACGTTGGCGAAGACCAACAGGCATACGACGTACGGCAACATCGTAGGCCGGCTCGCCACCCCGTACGATCTCGAGCGCAAGACGGTAGGCAGGCGTCAGGACGGCAAGGCGGTGCTCGGTCCTACTCCGAAAGAAACGTTGCCCAGGGTAGCCGTGGCACTCTGCGAGTGCATCGAGGAGCGCATTTGCCTGAGTCAACGCGGGAGCGGACAGCGGGGCAGCCTCAACGTCGATAGCTTGGTTGAGTTCGACCCCTTCGGTGCCGCCCGTATCCGACGAGGGCTCCGCTTCATAAGATCTGTCGGGTAGCGTAACCCTGGTAGGCGGAAACCGCCTGACTTTTGGGCGTGAAACAGATGTAGTGGCGTTTATATGAGTAGATCGCTGAATCTCTGACATCCCACATCCTCCAGCACAACGAAGCCTTTGCCAAATGCCAGTGTGAGCGGCGCTTAGCATTGATCTCACGGTGGCGGAGTCACCCGCCGTGTCTGACAGGATGCAGGCGTGCCGAGTCCTGCTGTTATGTCACCTCGATTCGTAGCCTCCCCGGAGCAGGAGGCGAATCATTGAGGCGCTCTAATTTACTAGAGCGCCAGAGATATCAGTGCAAGGCACATAATCAGGCCAAAATTTGCTAGGAGGTACAAGTTTGTGGTACAAAAGCTCATCGGGCGGTGAGCGTAAGTGTCTGATTTTGCATGTTAGTCGCGAGGTGCGGTCAAGTCCCTCCCTCGCTACCAATCACACCTAGCAAATACAGATACTTAGGCGCGGGCCCCGAAAAGGATTTCGGGGCTTTTGCTTTTCCGGGGCGGAACTGGGGCGGCGGGTGCCCTCCCGCTACGCCCAGCGGCCGCCCTGGGCGCCGCCCCAGGACGTGCCTGTGGACAACCTCGCCCGCCGGTCCCGCCCCAGCGCCCGCGCCAGATCCGCCGGCCGGTCGGCCTGCACGAATCCGCGCCCGCCGCGGCGGCGCCCGGCGGCCTCCTCCATATCCTCGGCCACGGACCGCCACAGGGCGTCCCGCTCCTCGCCGGCGGCCGCGGCCGCGATGTCGTCCAGGCTTAGCATTGACCGTCTCTCCATTGAGAACAGATAGGGAACATGCGGGGCGGGTCAACGGGCAAGGATGAGATGCACGAACCTCGGACGTTGGGCGAATTCCCCTACCGGCGGGTGCGGGTGAGCTGCGTGTGGTGCCCCCGGCGGCGCGGGGAGTACGACACGGAGCGCATGGTTGCGCGGCTCGGGGCCGGGGCCAGCCTGGAGGAGGTCCTGCTGTTGGTGACGCGGTCGGGCCCGAGGCCTAAGGGATGGCTTGTCAGGGGCCGTCGCAGTACGTGCCCTGGTGCCGGGCCGTCCTCGACGACCTCTGGCACGGGCGCCCGCCGGACCGTCGTAGGCTCAAATCTACCACTTGGTACTCATCCACGAGGTCCGTAGAGGGTGGGGAGCGGGCTTTGGCATCCGTCCCCGAAGCGGTCGTTCGTGCGATGGCGATCTTCATAAGCCTCTGGCAAGACAGGAGGTTGGTCACAGCCCCGCTACCGCGCTAGTCTCGACCCATCATGGAACTGAAATGGCTCGAGGACTTCGTCAGCCTCGCCCGCACCGGCAACTTCTCGCGTTCAGCCGAGGAGCGCCACGTCACCCAATCCGCCTTTAGCCGCCGGATCCAGGCTCTGGAGATCTGGCTCGGTGTGGCCCTCATCGACCGCAGCACCTATCCGACCTCGCTGACGCCGGCCGGCCGGGAGTTCCGCGAGACGGCCGAGGAAGCCGTGCGTATGCTCCACGGCAGCCGCGCCGCTTTGCAGGCCAGCGCCCAGCCGAACAAGCAGACCGTCGCGGTCGCGGCGCTTCACACCCTGGCTCTGAGCTTCTTCCCGGGCTGGTTCCGCCAGATCGAGGCCCGGACTGGTCCCCTGAGTAGCCGCCTGCTGCCCGACGACTTCCACACCTGCATCCAGGCCGTTGTAGAAGGCGGGTACGACTTCCTGTTGACCTTCAACCATCCGAGCGTGCCGATCTTGCTCGACCCGGTGCAGTTCCCACACCGGGTGGTGGGGGCCGACAGCCTTGTGGCCGTACGGAGCCCGACGCCGACGGACGCGCCATTGCCGCTCCTGAGCTACGCGCAGAACTCCTTCCTGGGCCGCGTGGCGACGTTCGCACAGGCGCAGGCCGGCGGGCCGCCCGCGGCGGTCGCCCACACGAACGAAAACGCGATGGCCGAGGCGCTGAAATTCATGGCCCTGGAGGGCCATGGGCTGGCATGGCTACCGCGCAGCCTCGTCGGGCACGAGCTGACCGAAGGCAGGCTGATCGCGTTGGGCGAGGCAATGCCTCTTGAGGTGCGCCTCTACAGGAATGCCGGTCATCGCCGCGCCGCTGTGTCAGCCGTCTGGGAGGCTGCAGAAGCCGTCGCCGCAATTATGCAAGATCGGAATAGGTCGGACTGAGACGGCATTGGACCCGCCGGTGCAGGCCACGCATCCTGCCCTCACAGCAGGAGGTCACGATGCTCGGTGTGCTAGGTGGGATGGGTCCGATGGCGACCGTCGATTTCATGGCGAAGGTCGTCCGCAACACCCCGGCTGCTTGCGACCAAGACCATATCCCAATGGTTGTGTGCTCCGCCTCGAACATCCCAGACCGCAACGCCGCACTCCGTGGGGAGGGAGCCGATCCGCTTCCTGCCATGCGTGACGCCCTGCGGCGGCTTGAGGCTGCAGGTGCGACCTGCATCGCCATACCCTGCAACACCGCCCACATGTGGCACTGCGCCCTCCAGTATGCGACGCCTGTCCTCATCCTGCACATCGTGGACGCCGTGACCTTCGAGCTGACCGCGCGGAAGGGTGATTGCATCGGCGTCCTGGGCACGATCAGCACCATCGAAGGCCGCCTCTACCAGGAGCGGCTTTCCTACAAGGGTCTGTCCTGCCGGGCTCCCGACGCGGCCGGACAGGAGGAGGTGATGCGGGCGATCCGGCTGGTGAAGGCCGGCCAGCTCGCCGAGGCGACGGGGATCCTGCAGGCGCAGGCCGAGGCGCTGGTCGCCGCAGGTTGTAGCCAGGTTGTAATGGCCTGTACCGAGATCCCAGTGGCACTCGCTTCGGTCGAAGGAACGTTGCGTACGAAGCTGGTGGACGCGACAGAGGCGCTCGCCCGTGCTTGCGTGCGCGCCTGCAAGACAGACGCAGCATCCGAGATTGCCTTCGCGGCCTGATATCAATCCGCCTCGTCGGCCGCGTTTTGACCCCGCTCCGCCGCTCGCTGCGGCACGCTCTCTATCCGTACTCGGAAGCAAGCCGACGAAAATTCACCCGAACTGATCGCAATCGCTGTCCAACTCGGCAGCCCCCAAGCGGACCTTCCCAGGGACCGCTCAGGGTCGATTTTGTTGAAAAATTCGGGATCGGCCGAAGCAGCACTCCTAGCCGCGGTTTCTGGAGAAGATCCTACTTTCGGATAGCTCAGGATGCGCGGCCATCGTGGCATCTCATCGCGAACAAGAGGAAAACATACTCCGACGACTCGGACTGGGCGCCGCTTGGGGCGATAACCCGGAGTTTTTCAACAAAATCGGACGGAAGCGGCCTTTCGTGACGGGTACCAAGCGTCAGATTTCGCCACTAGCCAAGACGGTAACTCGGTGCGCTAGCCCCTGGTAACAGGGCCATGACAGCAGCCTTGCCCTCATGCGCGGTCCTCAAAGCAGGGGAGCAGGGCGGCGCCGATCTGGTTCATGGCCTGCTGCGAGGCCTGAATGGCGGGCGCGATGTGCTGCTGAACGAAGGGCACCACGGCAGGCTGGTGCTGGATCAGGTAGCGCATCCGCTCGGCCTTCATGGGCGCTGGGCAGACAGTGCACTCGATGCTGTCGGCGTACCCCTGAGCGTACTGCTGGGGCAGGGCGAGGGCGTGCCGCTCGATGTAGGTGATGCCTAGCACGAGCGGCCAAGGCGTCCTACCGGTTCGCAGCTCGGTCCGGTCCCCGCGCCACGCCAGCGCGAACAAGAAGCAGTTGAGCACGGTCGCTGTGGCGACCGGCGGCAAGAGCGCGGCGAGGGTCATAGCGTGGCTGATGTGGTGAGACCGTTGCTTCTCAGCAATCAGCCCACCCAAAGAGGCACCCACAGGACCGACCTATTGGTCAGCCCATCCAGCCGACGACAGGCTCCGGCCGATAGTCGAGCCGCAATAACTTAGCGGGTCAGCGCACCCGCCTCAGCGACAACACGCCGAGCTGCCGGGGCGGCGGCAGTCGGGGTCGGGGTCGTGGTCAACTCGGACGCTGGCCGCACGGCCGCGGTGACGCGAGCCTGCTCACGGTAGAGCGGCGGCGTCAGGTTGATGCGGTCCTCAGCCATTGTGGTGCCAGCAGTGGCAGCAGAAGCGAGGGCAGCAAGGGCGAGAAGCTGAATGGTGCGCATGGTTTGTCTCCGGCGTGGTCGACCTTGGAAGCGACCGTTGAAGACATTGAACCACGGATTTGTGCGGCGCGGTCTGCGCATTATGCATCGCACCATAGTGCACAACCCATAAGTAGCGCGACGTATATTGCTATTCCCTGAGGGGGACACACCCGGCCCCCAATAGAAGAGCCATGCACTCAGCGCCTGAATAGAAATTCTTGCGTTCGACTCAAATTTTCTTGCTGTGAGGGATAGTGCAGCGCCCTCCGAATTTTCCTGCCCGAACGGAGATTACGACCACCTCATGATCCCGCACGCCGCACAGGGCGAAGCGATCTAGACCGCTCAGGCCCCTAGCCAGGTCACGAAGAACAGCCCAGCAAAGAACATGGCCGATGTGGCTGCCACGGCAGCGACTTCACGGTGGTTGAGCAGCAGGTGGTTGGCGGCGTGCGACATGGCGCGGAACTCGGGAAGCGGATGCGAACTCCATAATCGGCTGTCCTGACCACTGGGTGAGGAAAGAGCCTCAACCGGAGATGAAGCCGGGCTGTGCCGCGCGCCTGCAACGCACGAGGAGACGGAAGCGAGAGGGGCGGCCATCAGTGCCCCTCAACCTGGCCCGTTCAACGGCACCCAATGCGAGCGTGCATGCTCAGGGGGCGGCGTGACGAGGGTGCCACCTTCCGCGAGCGTCCCGATCATCCGCAGAAGCTCTTGGTGTTCGGGGGCGTCCCCACCTGTCACCAAGAAGGAGCCGATTTAGCTCTGGCGCGGCAGTCCGCCTGAGGCTGCGTTCGGCTCGTGCAGGATGTATGGGCGAACCGACCCCGTATCCCACGCGAGGAACCACCTGTCACCGCTTGAACTCGTGTAGAGCTCTCGCCGCCAGAGCATCGCTGGCCTCCTGGCCCAGCCTTGCCCCCTGAACCAACGCGAGCCCGAGGCTAGGCGCTCCACGGCCAGAGCCCGAATGTAAGGAGCGTTCACCGGATCGGTTAAGCCGCGGCCCGGAGGCCGAAGGCGACGAGCCGGGGCACGAGGCCGTCCAGCGTAGCGCGTAACCCAGCTTAGAACGGCAAAGCCCGCCGCGGAGAACCGGGCGGGCTGCATCACTTTGGCCGCGCGAGGCGGCTCTGCCGTGGATCAGGCGAGGGTCGGGACCGGGCCGGAGAAGCCGGCAGCAGTGCGGTCACCGCCCATGTACTGGGCCAGTGCGATCACGAGCGAAACGTGGACACCAGCAGCGACAGGAAGGAGGGCGAGAGCGGCAAGTACGGTCATCAGCGTGGTCCTGAGCGGGTGTCTTCGATGACCGCTATATCGCGTCGCACCATTTGGCATGCCACATACAAGAACGTATGAGAGGGATGCGCTCATCGTATGCCAAGCCATCGCCAAAGGTTAAGGGCTGCTTCAGACGAATGCCGGCTGTGCCGCTCAACTGGGCCCTAAGGGCCGAACAACGCCCGTGCGTACGTTGCACCTTGCGAGAAATCCTTAGAGCTCCGCGGGGCCAGATCGGCGCCGAAAAGGGACCCACCTACGACCCTCTGGCGCGCAGAAAGATCATTGATGGTATCGATACGACTTATCGATAGCATCTGTTGGAATGATGGGGCGGCGCAGCGCACATTCCCTCTCGAAACAGGGCATCAGCCCCGAAATCCCAGAGGGACCAAACCCATGACCGTTCGCACCTTCATCCTCGCCGCTCTCGCTTCCGCCACCGTGGCGGGTGCCGCGATTGCCGACGAGCGCACCAACATCACGCCTACGCTCTACCGCGATAAGGCTCGCGTTACGGCGGCTGTACGGCCGGCGTCTGAGCTGACCACTACGCCCCGCCTGGTGCCCGTTGCTCCGGTCGCTCCACGGATCGTCGTTGAAGCGACCGCTCGCTAACGAGCTACGTATGAACGCAGAAGGCCCGCCACTGAGGGACAGCGGCGGGCCTGACACGCAGCGACACCAGCGGGGCCGCGCCTTGCCCTGGTCAGTGCATGTCCCTCCACTTCTCGGCCAACTCGCGCTGTGCCAACTGCCGTCCGAGCTCCAGGAGGAGCTGTTGCGTCAGTGTTCGCAGCCGTGGAGAGCTTAGCTCCTTGGCAAGGCCGTGCAGCCGGATGCCCAGATCCGCGGCCTCGTTCATCGCATCGGTGATTTCGTCCTGCGCCCGCGCAGCGAAGGCTCGGGTGCTCAGGTCCGCGTCAGTGATGTCGATGACGACACCACGCCCCTCGGCCGGGCGTCCCTGTTCGTCGAGGAAGAAGCGGCCGCGCGAGAGGATCCAGCGGACACGGCCACCGGGCGAGATGACCCTGTACTCGGCCAGGTAGGAGCTGCCTGCTTGAACGCAGCCCCAGATGATGCTGCTGATCTGCTCACGATCCTCAGGGTGGATGGCCTGCGCAATCACCCTGAACGGCACGCCGCTGCGGGATTGTGCTGGGCTAAGGTTGAACAGCAGCGCGACGACGGGATCGGCGTAGGCCCGATCCTCCGCGACATTCCACTCCCATGCTCCCATGCCGCCTGAGGCATCGATGGCTGCCTGTAGGGCAGCCTCGGACACGATCGTGTCCGGGTGCGCTTTCCGTGCCACCGCCAACCCCTCGCGCGTGCGACTCAGGGTGGTAATTGTCAGAACGTGGCGTCTGCTGCCACCTCTCGTTCGAATGGCGCATCCCGCATCAGACACATAACGGTTAGGGGCTAACCCACGTCGTCTGCTGCGGTTGTTAGCGAGGTGGGCGCAGCTGGAAAGCTGGTGGATTTCGTTCCCTCATGGGACGTGCGTCCTGGCACGTCGCGTCGGCAAAGGGCTCCCCATCTGAAGGCCACGCAAGACGATGCGGACCGGATCGGCCGGCCGCCAGCGTGATCAGGAGATGAAGACCCTCATGAAGACCCGTGTCGCCGCCGCTGTCGCCGCCCTCGTGCTCGGCGTTGCTGCCCCGGCCTCGTCTGCCCTGGCCTTCCCCTACGACGCGCCGCGCGGCCGCTATACCGGCACCCTGCCCTACGAGCCGCAGACCACCGGCTCGATCGGCCTCTACGGCAGCCGCAACCCGGCCACCTGCCCGATGAGCTCGGCGGCCGAGGGCAACGCCAACCAGCAGAACTTCCCGGTCAAGCAGTATGGCCAGACCTCTGGCGGCAACCGCTGCTAAGGGGCGCGCCGGATGAAGAAGGCGATGAAGTTGTTCTCGTACGCCATGATTGGCGCGTTCGTGGTCGGGCTGGGCCTCACGCTCTGGGGCTCGGCCGGCATCCTCACCGGCTTCTAAGCCACAGGAAGATATGATTTACCCTGGGCCAGACTGCCGGTATCGTGGCAGCCCACGTGTCCAACACTCATGTGCAGGTCGGTGAGCTGCCAGGTCTGATCGCCGGCACGCACGCTGCCCTTGTCGGCCTCGGACAGCCCACAGCACCCGCAGAGCCAGAGGTCGAGAAGCCCAGCGCCGCCCAGATCCGCAAGTCGGTTACCGACGAGGGCCTGATCAGCTTCATCGGTGGCAAGTCCTACAAGACGCTCAAGCGCCACCTGACCGGCCACGGCCTGGATCCCCGCGCCTATCGTGAGCGGTACGGCCTGCCCGCCGATTACCCGATGGTTGCACCCGCCTACGCCGCGCAGCGCTCAACGCTGGCGCGCAGCATCGGCCTGGGCCGCAAGGCTGCGGTTGACGTAGAGCCCGAACCAAAGGCCCCGGCCGAGCCGGCAAAGCCCCGCGGGCGTCCAAAGAAGGCAGCAACCGCGTAAGACGGCACTGAGACACTGGCCCCGTCATAAGCTCGGCCATACGCCTGCTGGATCCCGCACGGGCGTCCAGCAGGCCTCTCCATGCCGATCCGGCGCGAGCACCGCTTTTTCTATCTTTCGATCGGCCGCAGCCTCCAGCCGTGATCCCCTTTCCGGCGCGAGGAGCTTACTGTGAACCAGGGGCTAGAAGCTTGGCTTTTCGGACCGATTGCGCGGATTGTTGCGCGGTGCCGGCCATGAGGCCGCCTGTCGGCCGGCCTCCGAAGCTGGATGGGGAGGAAGCATGTTCACGCACGTCATGATCGGCAGCAACGACTTGGAGCGGGCCAGGGGCTTCTATGACGCCACGTTCGCCGCGTTGGGCGGCAAGGCTGGCAGGATGGATGAGCGGGGCAGGCTGATCTATGCCTACGCGGGTGGCCGGCTGATGATCACGAAGCCGATCAACGGCAATCCAGCGACTGCAGCCAACGGCGGGACCATCGGTATCGTCGCTGCGAGCCGCGATCATGTCCTCGCGTGGCACGCGGCCGGCACTGCGAACGGGGGGACCGCGATTGAGAGCCCACCCTCGGAGCGCCCGAATGGGGCCTTCGTTGCCTACCTGCGCGATCCGGACGGCAACAAGCTCACCGCAAGGACCCAGCCGGCGCAGTGAGCCGAGCGGCCGGCGCTCAGACGCTCGCTTTCGGCCAGATCGCGCAGCGGCATGTTGAGGCCAGGCCGCCGGGAATACCGCAGCAGCGAGCCGTCGTGGCTCCGGTCGGTCCAGCGCATGCGGTTGGGCCCAGCGGAACGAGCTTCAGACCGGAGCGTTGCGCACGCTGAATTGGACCGCACTTCGGAGGTGTCCGTGCCGCGCAGATACCCGTTGCACCTCTGGGTCGTGCGGCATGGCGAGAGTTCCGGCAACGTCGCACGCGATGCGGCCCACGCGGCGGGTGCAGCACGGATCGACATTCCTGAACGCGACGTAGACGTCCCGTTGAGCACTCTCGGTCACCGGCAGGGCGATGCGCTCGGTCGGTGGTTTGCTAGCTTGCCCGAGGCCGAGCGTCCGGAACTCGCACTTGCCTCGCCCTATCGCAGGGCGGTCGAGACGGCTGAGGCCATTAGAGCGGCTGGTGGACTCGCGCCAGACGCCCCGGCCCTTCTCGTGGACGAGCGTCTGCGCGAGAAGGAGTTCGGGATCCTGGACCGGCTGACGCGGATCGGGATCGAGCAGCTTCACCCCGAACAGGCGGATCTGCGGCGCGATCTCGGCAAGTTTTACCATCGGCCCCCCGGCGGGGAGAGTTGGTGCGACGTCGTCCTGCGCCTGCGCAGCGCATTGGATACGGTCGCGCTCCACCACGACGGCAGACGCATTCTCATCGTCGCCCATCAGGTGGTCGTGCTCTGCCTGCGGTATCTTCTTGAGAAGATGACAGAGGCCGAGATACTGGCTGTCGATGCCGAAGGCGACGTCGCGAATTGCGGTGTGACCGAGTACGTCTTCTCGCCAGATGCGGGTCCAGATGGGGGGCTTGCGCTGATCCGCTACAACTTCGTCGCACCACTTGAGGAGCAGGGTACCCCCGTTACCTCCGAGACGGACGCCGACGCGGTCGCGCAATAATTGTTCGGCGACCGGCTAGAGGGACATGCCATGGCCGCTGTCACGCCTGTCACCGAGCATCTGCTGCGGAGCCGGAGGCTGCCGGATCCGGACTGCGACAGCAAGGACGATCGCGGGCGCTTGCTGATCGTTGCCGGTTGCACGGCCCTGCCGGGTGCCGTTCTGCTGGCAGCGCACACCGCTATGCGCGCTGGTGCGGGCAAGCTGAAACTCGCGGTCTGCAAGGACATAGCGATACCGATCGGCATCGCTGTGCCCGAGGCGATGGTGATCGGCCTGCCGCAGACATCTGCCGGTGGGATTGATCATTCGGCCGCGGACGTTCTGACGTCGCAGATCGAGGGGAGCGATGCTGTCCTACTTGGACCCGGCATGGTCGAAGACGACGATACCGAGCGCCTCGTTGCTGCCCTCGTCCGCAAGGCTCGCGATTGCAAGCTCGTGCTGGACGCTGGCGCCTTCGCGGCGCTTCGGGTCGAGCCCGATCTGGCACGAACCGCTCCGAACGCCGCGGTGATCACCCCGCATGCTGGCGAGATGGCAAAGCTTTTGGATGTCGAGCGCGCGGAAATCGAGGCCAACCCTCTCTCGGCAGCAAGAACTGCTGCGGAGCAGTTCGGCACCGTCACGGTGATGAAAGGTGGGCAGACATTCGTCGTCGCTCCGGATGGCCAAGCATGGTGCTACGAAGCTGGCCATGTCGGGCTTGCAACATCGGGTTCAGGTGACACCTTGGCAGGTCTCATCGTGGGGCTGCTCGCACGTGGCGCTGACCCTGCGACGGCGGCCTTGTGGAGTGTCTATGTCCACGGTGAGGCCGGGCGACGACTCGCGCGACGCTACGGGGGCATTGGTTTCCTTGCCCGCGAGATCCCTGCCGAGGTGCCCTGCATTCTCGCAGAGGTGCTGACGTAGCGGAAAGTAGGAACTTCTCGCCGAAGTCTCAGAACCTTTGGCTGTGACGCTTCGCCGTGCCGCGCAACCGTGCCCCCGCCCACCCGTTCACGCGGAAGGATTGAGGAGGCGAATATGCCACGCGTCGCGGTAGTGACCGGAGGAACAGCCGGGATCGGGCTGGCAACAGCGCAACTGTTCGCGGCCCGTGGGTGGAGCGTCGCGGTGATCGCCCGGGATGAGACGCGATTGCGCCAGGCTGAGAAACTGCTGACCGCGCATGGCCGTCCAGTGCTGGCGATCTCCGCAGACGTCGCGGACGCGGAGGCGGTGGACGCCGCGGCGGCGCAGATCGAGGCCGAGCTCGGGCCGATCCAGGCTTGGGTCAACAATGCTATGTCGACCGTTGTCAGCCCTGCCGATCAGATCAGCCCGGAGGAGTACCGGCGCGTCACCGAGACCACCTACCTGAGTCAGGTCTACGGCACGCTCGCCGCGCTCCGGCATATGAAGCCGCGCAACCGCGGCGCCATCATTCAGGTCTCGTCCGGCCTCGGCATCCGGGCCGCACCGCTGCAGGCGGCCTACTGCGGCGCGAAGTTCGCGGTCTCAGGCTTCACCGACGCTCTGCGCTGTGAGCTGATCCACGATCGCGTGGCGGTGTCCGTGAGCGTCGTCTACCTGCCTGCCGTGAACACCCCGCAGTTCGGTTGGTCCCGAACGCGCACTGGCCGCGGGCAGTACGCGCCGGACCCGGTGTTCGATCCCCGACTCTGTGCCGAGGCAATACTCTACGCGGTCGAGCATCCGCAGCGGGAGGTGTGGGTCGGGCGGACCTCCCTCATGATGGCAGCCGCCCAGGCGATCGCGCCGGGGCTTGCCGACCGGAAGGCGGCCTCGATGTGGGACGCGCAGCTCGAGGATACGGAGAAGCCGGATCGGACTGGCAACCTGTTCAAGCCGGCGCCAGGGGAAGCTGCGGTGGATGGGAGGTTCTCGTCTCGCACGCGCACGAGCCGGCATGAGTTCTGGACGAGTCGCGAACGTGACCTGCTGGTGGCGGGCATGGCTGGCGCTGCGCTTCTTGGGCTCGCGAGCGCTGCGGCTCTGGCTCCCCGGCGGCTCCTCAGACGGCTGTAAGGGCCGGCCTGGGCGGCGGTCGGCTCTGCGCTTTCGCATCCGCCGCCGTCCCGGGTGGTAAGCTTTGCAGTCCGCCTCAGTGCGCGGGACCCTGAAATGATCTCGGTTCGGGCAGAAAGCCGCAGTTCAGGGCCCATCGACGCCTACTGTGGCCGAAACCTCGACCTGGCCAGCGGTCGCTTGTTCGCTTCGAGCAGGCCAGGGCGGAAAGGGCATCCAGTCCGTGAAAGCATCCGACGCATAGCCGTGGTCGCAAGAAGCGACCCGCCAGGGCTCGCTCTCGCCAAAGCTCCCCGGATCCCAGCGGATGACGGCTCGGCGGTCTGGCTCGCGCCGATTGATGGCGATGATCCAGCGGCCGTCACGGGGCGCCCGATCCATGAGCCGCCAGCTCCACATTGCTTGATCCTTGGATCTTCAGGCCTAGGGACCCCTAACGCTGGATCAGGTCAGATCGTTCGGTTTGCTTGATTTAAGTTTTCAATCCGTCATCGATCCATCCGGGGCGAGGCGTCCAGCGTCTCTCGCCTCAACTAAACTACGGACGGCATCGACCAGCGCCTCCGGCTCAAAGGGCTTCTGCAGGAAGCGAGCACCTGCTGGCATGGCGTCTGTCTCGGGCATGATCACTCCCGAGATGATCAGCACGGCCAAATCCGGCCAGCGAGCCGCCACGGCCTTCGCCAGCATCAGCCCCGTAAGCGGCTCGCCGTCTAGATCGATGTCGGCGACAATCACCCGCAATTCGGTATCAGCGCCGAGCGCCGAGGTCGCCGCCTCGACCGTCGGCGCCTCGATGACCCGAAGGCCGGCATCCCGAAGGGCACTGGCGGCTGCCATCATCTGAACCGGCACGTCCTCAACCAAGAGCACTGCAAACGTGCTTGGCGCGTAACCGCCTTCCATGATCACCCCGCATTCGTCTCGGCTCATCCTGAACGCGGGCGGTGCGGCTTCCGCCCCATCACGGATTGCGGCGCGGTCCACACGAGCCAGCCTCTACCGTTCCAAGGCTCGCCCGATCTGCCCGCTATCCACAGACGCGCCGATCGTCGCGGCCACGCTGGTTGAACCCTGCCGCCCGGTGATGCTTGTTCCGCAAACGTTCTGGTTTTGCGGAGGCGCTCGGATGCACTGCAACCCTGTCGAGGTCGTGCCATCCGAGGCTAAGCGGATCGCCTACGCCTACCAGCTGGCGGCCGATGGGGACGCTCGGGCCGCGCTCGTCCACGCGATCGACGACGCCCTCACCGACCTTGCTGAGGCCGAGCGGCGCTCCTTGCGCAGCGATCGGCTGATCTCTCGAGGGTTCGACTGGGGCGGCGTCCCCCTTACCGGCCCCAAGGCATGAGCCTCCGTCAGGTTTCTGAGCTGTCCCTTAGGGGCACAGCCACGATCCGCATCCGTTGCTCGGGCAGGCGCTCTGCGCCGGCTTCCCCTCGCCCGCCGACGACTTCCTGGAGGGCGCGCTCGAGCTGCCGCGTTGGCTCGTGCCGAACCCGCCAGCCACCTTCCTCTGGCAGATCAGCGGCGAGAGCATGCGCGGCGCCGGCATCTTCGACCGGGATCTCGCCTGCGTCGACCGGAGCCTGACGGCGGGACGCGATAGCATCGTGGTCGCGGTGGTCGGCGGGCAGATGTCTATCAAGCGGCTCGTCATCGGGGGCAACCGCGCGCGGCTTGCCTTCGACAACCCGGACCTGCCCGCCTTCGCCGTCGAGGATCTCGAGGAGGCGGCGATCTGGGGTGTGGTGCGCTTCACGATCCGCTGGCACCTCGTCCGCGAGCGGCTCGGCCGATGAGCCGGGCGCTGGCCTTGATCGACGGTAACAGCGTCTACTGCTCGTGCGAGCGCGTGTTCGACCCCAAGCTCGCGGGCGTGCCGGTCATCGTGCTCTCGAACAACGACGGGTGCGCCATCGTGCGGACCGCCGAGGCGAAGGCGCTCGGCATCCGCATGGGCGAGCCCTTCTTCAAGATCCGGGAGATGTGTCGCAGCCAGGGCGTGCGGGTGTTCTCGTCGAACTACACCCTCTACGGCGACATGAGCGCGCGTACCAACGCGGTCTACCGGGACTTCTCACCCCGGGTGGAGATCTACTCGATCGACGAAAGCTTCCTCGACCTATCCGACGTGCGAGCGGACCGGCGTGTCGAGCTCGCCCGCGACCTGCGGGCGACCGTGCGCGCCTGGACCGGCATCCCGACCTGCGTCGGCATCGGCCCGACCAAGACGCTCGCCAACCACATCGCCAAGAGCGTACCAGACCTCGACGGCGTCTGCGATCTGACCGACCCGGTGGCCTACGACCACTGGCTCTGCCGGATCTCGGTCTCGGAGGTCTGCGGCATCGGCCGCGCCTCGCTCGCGAAGCTTGAGGCGCTCGGCGTCGACACGGTAGCGGACCTACGCCACCTCGACCCGCGGCCGGTGCGCAAGGCGATGACGGTGGTGGGCGAGCGCATCATTCACGAACTGCGGGGGCTCGCCTGCCTGCCCCTCGAGCTGATGCCGGTCCAGCGCAGGGGCTGCGCGGTCACCCGCTCCTTCTCGTCTCGCGCATCACGGATCGGGCGACGCTGGAGCAGGCGGTCTCCGCGCACGCGACGCGCCTCGGCGAGAAGCTGCGGCGCGGTGGACTCGCCACCAACCATGTCAGTGTCTTCTACCACACCAGCGAGCACGACCGGGCCGACCCGATGCGCGCGGTCTCCACGACTGTCATGCTGCCGGAGGCGACGAGCGACACGCTCGCGCTGATCAAAGCGGCGCTGCTCGGCGTCGCCAAGACCTGGCGCGAGCCCGGCGAGCGGCCGTGGCGCTACAGCAAGGCCGGCGTGATCACCACCGACCTGATGCGGCTGGAGGACAGCCCGCGGGCGTTGATCGGGCAGATGGACCGCGAGCGCTCGGGCCCGCTGATGGCGGGGATCGACGCCTGCAACGCGCGTTGGGGCGCTGGTGCCGTCGTGCCGGCGCGCGCGGGCGTGCTGGAGAAGCGGGACTGGAGCACGAAGTTCGAGATGCGGACGCCGCGCTACACGACGCAGGTGAGTGAGCTACCGGTGGCGCTGGCTTAGACTGAGAGGAAGCCGATTTATTGTACACCGAAGCGGGCTTAGCGGACGCCCAATCCTACCGCGACCGCCTTCTGCAGGAGCGATGATCGGCTGTGTACCCAGATTGGACCTGCTAGAACAACGTTCTGGCTTAGACCACGCTTGAATTCGTACACGCCGCGATTTGCGGCGGGATCGATGCCGCCATGATCGAATACCTTGCACCCCGCGGCAGAGGCGCGTTCAATTAGCCGCCAGATTGCCAGCGTCGCCGCACCACTTGCCCGCGCCCGATCGGTAGAGGCCGTGAAGAAATCAGTACAACGCTCCGCCGTGAGATGAGCTATGCGGATCAGGACGAGCTCGCCCCGATCTCGCACCTCAACAAAGAGGTGACGAGGATCGCGCGCCGCGAGGTCCCGATAAGCTGCGCAGTCAAAGGAGTTGGAAAAGCCACGCTGCTTTTTCAGCTCGGAGTAGAGAACACTGAAGGCGTCGAAGCAGGCAAGCCGCTCCTCCACATCCTCAACAAAGCGTGCGGACAAACTCGGCGTCCGCTCGACGCGACGGAGCACCTTTCTCCAACGCGACTCCATTTGCCCTTCGATGCCCCTCAGGCCGACAGTCAGATCAACGTCAATTGTGTGCCGAATCGGCGTAACTACGGGAGTGAAGCCCTGTGCTAGAACAGCACTCGTAGCGGCTGAGCACTGAGAACGCTCGAAGTCGATTAGCACGACGTCGAAGCGGCTCAGCCTGAGATGGCTGAAGCAGGCTTGCAGGCATCGTTCGGCGCGTCGCGCGCCTTTATGAGTTAGCAGTGGTCCACCCTGTATCCGCACAATTCGGACCGGACCGCGCGTCTGCTCATGGTACTGGGCCAAAGCGAGAATATCGTCGGCTCCGTCGAGTATGGCAAGTCTGTGGACCTTCCAGCCTGTACGGCTCTTGTATTCGCCCCAGAGCCACGAAGCGAATATATTGCCGCGCGGGTGCGCCCAAATCGCAGCGTCCCATTCGCCGCTGTCGGTGATCGTCCGAACGCTTATTCCAGATCGAACGTGATCAAGGGACGTCTCAATTGCTCGAATTCCCCACAAATCCCGGCTCAAAAGGCCAGTCGGAGCCTGTGTCCTCGGGAGCATGTCTGGCCTTGCAGCTGGCGATTTGGAGCGAGTGAGATTGCGCTGTCCGACCGTCGTCCAAGAGGGCACTGAGTCGTCAGGTATTACACCCGCATAGCTCCAAGACTATGCGGAAGGCCACCGGCGGCAATAATCCTTCTGAGCTACCGCCTATGTGTCTGGCTCCGATCTGAGTTATTCGATCCTCATTGGTCGGCCCATCAAGATCGCGGTCCGCGCCATGGTACGCCGCCAGCGGGGCTTGGCTTCCGGATCGGCCAGAGGCTTCGCGGAGGGCTCGTGCGCCTCGACCGCCGCGGCGAGGTCGAGCAGGTAGCCGCCGATCGGGTAGGAGGCGGTCTTCGGCTTCGCGAGCACCGCATCGACCGCGGCGTTGATCTCGTCGTCGGTAATTTCGGCGGCCTTGCGGAGGGTGCCCGTGGTCTTCTGGTCAGCCATGGCGTGAGGATAGCGCCTTCTCTCGGTAATGGCCCGTGCTTCCTGGCTCTAATCCGCAAACCGGCCAGCCCAACCGCAAGTGAATTACATTAACATTCGCTATGAGCGGGGCCGCTCGTCATACGATGATGAAATATCGAGTGCGGCGACGTATTGTGTTTGACAGAGTCGCGTGGGCGTGATGAGGCAATTTCGGGGGGGCGATGAAGGCGGATTGAGACTTGCTGTACCCCTGGGCGGATACGCTAGGCGCTGATCCGGGGAGCAATCGTGGTAAAAAGCAAAATCTCACTCACACCAGCCGAATTGGCGGCACTTAAATCCGTATTGAGGCACGGTGAAGAGCCGCTCGAATTCGTCACAACGGCTATCAACCTCGAAATTGCACGCCGGGAAAGCCGGCCTCGACGCGGTCTCAGAGCCACAAAGATCTTGGTGACGCCTCAGCATGAGGTGCCGGAAGAGCTGAACGAGATCGAGATCATTGCCAGCGTTGGAGCTAGCGAATGAGCCCGTTCACCCCTTGAACGCCCAGATCGGAATGCCGCGCAGGCGCGGGTGGGGGGGCCGACCTGCATCCAGACCTGCATCCAGTAGTAGGTGAGGTTCCCGAACCCGATGCGGTCGGCGCCGATGGTCTCGGCCGGCCGAGCGGTGATCACCAGTGCGCCGCAGTAGTCCGAGCGGATCGTGCCGTGCTGGGCGTGCACGCTGAACAGGTCGAGGTCGGTCCGACCGAGATCCACCGCCTAGGCCCCGAACCGCTCCAGGAAGTCGAGCATGTTGGCGTGCGCCTTCTGCCACTGCTCGCCGTAGAGGCCGGGGCAGGGACTCTTCGTTGGGCTAAGGCGTTCGACGCCGGAACGCCAAGTGTAGAGGTCGGAGGTCGGAGGTCGGGAGAGGGGCGAGGTGCGCTGACATGCCGGCCTTGTGGCGCGGCTCGGTTGCTTCGACCTTAAACGGCAGCAGATACGTACCGCAGCAGACCTATCAGCGCTGCACCGCAGGCCAGGGAAAAGACGAGCTGGCCGATCGGCGTCAGGTCATCGATTGGCCCGAACAGAAAGATTGACAAAGCCGCGACAGCGCCGATGGCGAGCACGCGCTCTCCTACCCATCGTTTGAGGGGCACAGTGTCGTCCTCGTCCAAAGGCAGGCTGCTTACGTTGCCGTTCAAGGCGCCACCTTCTGAGTCAGTTTCTGCAGGGCTTCGTTGCCGCTCTTAATTTTATGCTCGAGAGTGATATAAACCCTGCTGTTCAAGAAGAAACGATCAACCGCCCAAAAGCAGCCTACAACGACGAGCACTTGAGCTGCCCACAGGATAACGGCCAGGTCCCTTTTCTTCTGTTTTCTCGGACTGTCTGTGTCCTGCGTAGCAGGGGCCCGGACGGTGCCGCGGGGATTGAGGACGCGCGATGCTGCCCGATTGCTCAGAACTAAGTTGTCGAGGTCGGTCTTATTCGGCCGCGGCATGGTGTGGCTGTCCGTCCAGTGATCCGACGGAGCATAGACGTGGCAGGTTAATCGCTCGCGGACCGCATAGCCGGATGTTGGGATGGGGCGAGGTGCGCGGACATGCTGGCCTTGTGGGCCGGTTCGGTCGCCGAAGCGCGCCTGGCCGGTACGCATGTCGATCTCCAGGCTGAACATTCGCGGCGCCGTGCCGGGATCGCCCTTGCAGCGCGGCGGCCGATGCCGCTCGCGCACATCGAATACGACGAGGTGGCCCGCCGAGTGGTCGCTCTTCATGATGAAGATGCGGACCGCGCCGTCAGCATTGGCACCGTGAGTGCCGCCCGTCTCGCTCGGCGCCACCTGCGCGAGATCTTCGCTCGTACAGGAGCGGCCCAGCCGAGTGGCCGCCTGCCGCCTCCGCTGGTCCCCGCCGCCGAGCCAATCTTTGCCGCGATCGCGGCGGTCCGTTCTACCGAGCGCGCGTTCACGGCCTCGCTTAAGGGCCTGGACGAGAACGACACGGAGGCTGTTCGGCGCGCTGACAAGGCTGGCGAGACGAACGATCGCGCCGTGGCCGCGCTCTACGCCTTGATCCCAACGATGGTTGCCGGCCTTCAGGCGCTGATCCGGCACTACGCCGAGGATGCTGAGGCTTTTGAGCCCGGCACGGCCGGCACGCTGAACCTCGCGCATCTCGCCCGGATCGTGGTGAGCAACGCCCCGAGCTAGGCGCCCCGCGGCCCGCACACCGCCAGTCCCTCCCCTCCCCGCCATTCCCGACCCAACGAGCCCTCACGGAGCCCGAACGATGATCCATGTCCAGATGCCTGCGGAGGATCCGATCCACGCGGCCATTGCGCGGCATCGCGCTGCCTACGACGCCTTTCAGGTCGCCCCTGAAGGCACGCCGAGCGTCGAGGCCAGCAACGAGTACGACGCTGCCTCCGATGCCCTCGTGTCGACCGCGTGCGCCACACGGTTCGGCGCTCTCGCTCTGCTGACGCACCTGCGCTGGTGGCTCGCGGACGAGGCCGAGTTCAAGGCTGGGCATCAGCCCGCCTACGGTCTTGCCGAGGCCCGCGCCGCCGACCTGACGCTGTTCCTTGGCACGCCCCTATCGCCAGCCATGCGGCCCAACGGCGATGTCTTGGCGGGCTTCCTGCCGCAGGCCGCGCCTGCTGGGTGCCTCGGCCGGGCACTGCCGGCCTGTGATCGGCGCCGGCATGGCGCTGCTCGTGCCGCACCGAGCGAACCGCTTCCCGGCGAAGGGGCGGAGGCGGCGCTGATCGTCTCGGCCCGGCCGGACACCGCGCACGTCCGCGCCCCGCGGCTGCTGACCCTCTCCGGCGAAATCCTCGCCAGCTTCCTCCTCAGCCGCGACAAAACCGTTCTACCTGAGTGTGGCAGATCGGGGCGAAGGCATGCGTAGTGAATGCCGGCACGTCGCTCGTAGCGGATGGCAAGACGGCGGACGCCGGATGGTTTCAAGGCCTGAACAGTTTGGGGGGGAATGTCATCCCCAGCCGATGGAGGGGCAGCGATCCGGTGGCCTCCAGAAGCGTGACCAAAGCGGCATCATAGTGCTGACAGCGTGGTGCGTCCTGAGTGCGCATGCTGCCTAAGCCCATGCCCCTTAAATTTAATCCCCGACGGATGCAAAAAAATGCACGATGCCCTTGACGCAGGCCTCGGCACAGGTGATCCTGGTATACAATATATGGGCTAAGGGCGAGACTAGCTTCGGCAGCAACTCGGCTTGAGCATCGCGTGCCGCGCTGCTCTCGATCGTCCGTGCCCGGCCAGTCCTCCCGGCCGACAGGCGGTCAACTATACTTTGATATACTTCGCATCGGGCGAAAGCTCGAATGCGAACGCGCACTCTTTGTCCGCAGCGCCTCGAAGATGCGTTCGCGGGCATGAAAAAAGCACATAAATAACATAGGTGAGGAGATATCTATGGCAACGCGAGAATTGTTGCAGCCGAAGAGGGTGTCAGATAGCTATCGCTGGATGCAGCTTATCCTCGGCGTCATCTGCATGGTGATGATCGCTAACCTGCAGTACGGCTGGACCTTCTTCGTTCCGGAAATTCAGAAGACGTTCGGCTTCGATCGAGCTGCCATCCAGTGGGCATTCACCCTCTTTGTGCTGTTTGAGACTTGGCTCGTGCCGGTCGAGGGCTGGTTCGTTGATAAGTACGGTCCAAAGATCGTCGTCCTCTTCGGCGGCGTGCTTTGCGGCTTGGGCTGGGTGATCAATGCCTACGCCTCAACCCTGAACATGTTCTATCTCGGTCAAGTCATCGCCGGCCTCGGCGCAGGCGCCGTCTACGGCACTTGCGTGGGCAATGCGCTGAAGTGGTTTCCTGACAAGCGTGGTCTTGCCGCCGGTATCACCGCTGCGGGCTTTGGGGCCGGATCTGCCCTCACTGTCGCGCCCATCCAGTGGATGATCGCCGACAAGGGCTTCCAGGCTGCCTTCCTCAACTTCGGCATCGGCCAAGGTGTGATCGTGGCCGCACTGGCCTTCTTCCTTGCCGCTCCGCGCAAGGGGCAGGTCCCGGAGGTTATCGCCAACTCGGCCAACGTCCAGTCGCGGCGCAACTACACCCCCCCCGAGGTGGTGCGGCAGCCGATTTTCTGGCTGATGTACTTCATGTTCGTCATCGTTGGCGCCGGTGGGTTGATGATCACGGCCAACCTGAAGCCAATCGCCGCTGATATTGGCGTCGACAAGGTGCCAGTGACTCTGCTGGGCGTGACGATGGTGGCCATCACCTTTGCGGCCACGATCGACCGAGTGCTGAACGGGCTGACTCGACCCTTCTTCGGCTGGGTCTCGGACAAGATCGGGCGTGAGAACACGATGTTCATCGCGTTCGCCATGGAAGGTTTCGGCATCTACATGCTGTACCTCTGGGGCCATGATCCGCTGTGGTTCGTTCTCCTGTCGGGCTTCGTGTTCTTCGCATGGGGAGAGATTTACTCGCTTTTCCCTTCGACCTGCACCGATACATTCGGCTCCAAGTTCGCCGCTACCAACGCTGGGCTACTCTACACGGCCAAGGGAACCGCGGCGCTTTTGGTGCCGATCGCCAACTATCTTCAACAGAGCACGGGGAACTGGGACGGCGTGTTCTTGGCTGCTGCTGGAGCCAACATCCTGGCCTCGGTTCTGGCGATTGGTGTGTTGAAGCCTTGGCGCAAGCGGGTCGTTGCCAATGCTCAGGCTGAGGTGAGCGTCAAGGCCGATGCACAGATCGCGGTAGCCTAGCGGCTCGAGCCAGCGATAGAGCAACCACGGAAGAAAGGGTTTGGAGGTATGTCTCCAAACCCTTTCTTCAATGACCGTCTTGCACGGTCTTCCGCCGCCGGATCGTATCTATTCTTCGCAATCTGGAGATCAGCCTTCATTTTGAGTTCAACGCTGGAAGGCCAGCCTCTGGCTCAGCGCGCTCTCTCGTGCGGCTGGTAGAATAGAAGCGCCTGGACGCGGCTTCTTCGCATGAGCTGGCACAGCCAAGGCAGTTGCGAGGACCAGTTAGGAGGCTGCCGGGGACAGAAATCCAATGGGTCGGGATTAGCCTGGCCTCTGCTAACGTTCGCCTTCGGAGATCGAAGCGGGAACCCCCCCCCGAGGAGGGGCGAGTTTCTTGAGCTTGAGTGGATAGGCGACTTCTATGCCGATCAGCCTTTTCACCGCACTCTTACTCGTTGCCGGCTTTTCCCTTGGCTGTGTCGGCATACATATCGCGCGTCGACACGCAGACGTTGTGACGATCGGACTGGTGCTGTTGCTAGGGCTTACGGCTTCATTATACGTGGGCCGTCTCAGCAGTAGCCGAGGGCAGCACATCGCTGAACAAGCCGGACCGGGGCGCGTCTGGACACCAATCCTTGCGCATCCGAGCATGTAAAAGGTAGGGGCAAAACCGATTGGCCTGAGCTTGGTAGATGAAATTGTCGGACGTAGCCGAGCGGTAAGTTGTTAGAAGAACCACATCCGCAAGCTGGTTGAGAGCGGTGAGCTTCGAGCCTTCCGGGTAGAGAAGCTCTGGCGGATCCGGGCCGAGGCCGTTGATGAGTTTGAAGCGCGCCCGGCTGTGCCAACACCGCTGCCGCGGCCAGCGGCAAAGGAGGATCGGAACCTGGCGCTCACCCGTCTCCGGCTGCGCAACCTGCGTAGGCTCAAGGGATCATCCTCAGCCTGAGAACGGTACGCTTCGGAGAATGGCGCAATGTCTCGGATGACACGCCAGCCTATCCGCTTCGATGATCTCCCGCTCTTCGTTGCGAAGGACAGGGACCTTGCAAAGGCCGTCGTTGGGCCCGAGCCCAAACAGAAGCAGGTCTGGCTCGCAAGCCTGCCAGATTTGGAGGCTCGCGGCTTCCCACGCCATACGCCTGGGCACGGTCGCTGCCGACCGGCCGTGAAGGCCTTCTATGACAGGCTCTTCGGTCTAGATGCAGATACCAGACTGGGCTGACCGGCCCCACGCCGCCCGCATCATCCCGTTCTATCGGAACGCGCTACGGGATTACCTCTTGGCCAAGTTACGCAAGACCGGCGAGACGCCGCAGTGGAGCCTCCTTTAGAGAGACCTGTTGGAGCAAACGCACCAAGAAGGTGGCTTGTGCTCGGTGAGGGGGATGCCAATGAGGGCCGGTTCATTCTGGAGCGCAAGCCTGGTCTCGGTGGCCCTGCTGCTCGCAGGGGATGCTTGGGCGACTGGTGGGCGCTCCTTCCTGCTCGTGGGCCTCGACGGGAAGACGTTCTTCCGGCCCGAAGGCTCAGTGAACGGGCCGAATGGGAGCGACGGCCTCGGCGTCATCGACATCTCGGAACCGGCCCGGCCGCGCCTCGCCCACGTGCTAAGGCTCGACACCTCCGTCTACGGGCCGCCGACCAACCTGCAGATCACGCCAGACGGCCGCCTCGGTCTCGTCACCAGCCCCGTGACCATGAGGCAGGAGGGCAAGAACTGGTGGGCGCAGCCGGATGATCGCCTACACGTGATCGATCTCGTGGCCGAGCCGCCGGCCGTAATCGAGACGATCCGGGTCGGGCGGCAGCCCTCTGGTCTCGCGATCTCCCGGGTCGGAGACGTCGCGCTGGTGGCCAACCGCGAGAGCCGCAGCGTGTCGGTCGTGAGGATCCGGGGGCGGAGCGTGCAAGTCGTGGCCGAGGTCGATGTCGGGACTGAGGCTGCCGCGGTAGCCATCGCGCCGGATGGGCGCCGGGCATACGTTGCCAAGAACAAGGCCGGCACGGTCGGCGTGATGACCTACGCGGACGGGCAGTGGCGCCACGATCCCGGCCTCGACATGCCGGTTGGACCGGGCACCTACGGCCTGGAGGTGACGCCGGACGGTGCCTTCGCTCTCTCAGGCAATACCGGCCCCACGCCGAGCGACGGCCATGCCGACTCGGTCACGCTTATTCGGGCTGGGACCGCGCGCCCGGTGGTGGTCGACCACGTCGGGGTCGGCGATACCGCCGAGACTCTGGCGATCAGCCCTGATGGGCGCCGGGCAGCGATCGCTGTCGTGAAGGGCTCCGCCGCGCCCCATGCGAGCCCCGCCTACACCGCCGAGAGCGCCGCCGTGCTGGTGGCGATCCTGCCCGAGGGACGGCTGCGCTACCTCGGCGAGGCTCCGGCCGGGGCCGTCGTCCAAGGCATCGCCTTCGATCCAAGCGGTGAGTACGTCTACATCGGCAACTACGCTGACCGGAACCTCGGCGTGTACCGGATCGTCGGTGACGCGATCCAGGATACGGGCTTCCGCCTCCCGCTGCCGGGTCAGCCTTCATCCTTGCGCGGTCGGCCCTGAGGGGCCGGCGAGGCGGTCCGGCAAGAGGTTGGCGAACTTCCTGCCCGGTCGTGTCCTGCGCCGGGTAGCCTGCATCAAGCCACCTTCGAACGGTAGGTGAACGAGAGGCCCGGCGTAGTGGGTGACGCTCGATAGCGGTCCCTGGCTACCATCATTTCCGCCCGCCCGGTCAACGACTTGGCGGGTTTTTTGATGCCCGTTCCCCTAACCCTGTCGGCTTGCAACACGTTGCAGCACGGTTCGTGATCTTCCAATGGGTTACGGCGAGCGGTTGGCGGCTCCGCGCAACGCGGACGGAACACGCTTGGATCGGTCGCCGGGCGCGTTTCAGGGCGGATGGATGCCGTGCACGCATGCCTTTGCCCCATCGACATGCCTCGCGCTTCCCGGGCAGGATGCCTTGACGCCGAAGTCTCTGGGCCGAGCCTACGGAAGGCGTCCATCGATCCAGGGGCCTCGCACGGGAGGGCATCGCATGCGCGTTCTGCTCGTGGGCTATGAGCCGGAGGTGGTCGACTTCTCCGACCCGGCATTGCCGCCCGGCCTCGACGCCGAGAAGATCCGCCATGGGATCCGGGTGGCTCTGGAGGATATGCGCGGCCGTGGCTGGACGGCCGAGCATTGCCTCGTCCGGCCCGATGATCAGGCCGGCCAAGCCGTGCGGGAGAAGCTCGCCGCCGCCCCGTACGATTGCCTCGTGATCGGCGCAGGCATCCGCTCCTGGCCGCGCCACCTGCCGGTGTTCGAGGCCATCCTCAACGCGGCCCGGGAGGCCGCGCCGGCAACCGCCATCGCCTTCAACACGCGCCCGCAGGACAGCGCGGCGGCTGTCGAGCGCGTGTGCCGCGAAGCCCCGCGAAGCTGATCGCGGGAGGCGCCATGCCGAGCGCACCGGCTCCTCCTGACAGCACCGAGCCGTCCGGCTTGTCTGCCGGCGGCCGGGAGCTCTGCCATGGGCTCATGGGCCCAGAGCGTGGCATTGAGGCCGCGGTCCGCGAGATCCGCGCCCAGGCGCTCCGAGAGGCGGCCGTGATCATCCGCGCCCGCGCGCGGCCGGTGCTGGAGATCCACCAGAGCCGGGGCTTGCGCCGCACCGAGCGGCCCGAGAGAAGCCCCAGCCGATGACGGATCCGCGCTCCTGCCGCCTGCACCGCTGACTCTACGAGCGGGACCCGCGGCTCATCGACGACACGGATCCGCCCGCCATCGCCGCGTCGATCGCCCGCTCGACCTTCGCACGGGCGCTGTAATGCGTCATGTGGCCGATGCCGGGCAGCAGCTTGAGAGTGCTGCCGGGGATCGTCGTGTGCAGCCGCACCGAGTGCGCGGTCGCGTCCACGACGGCGTCCGCGTCGCCGGTCAGGATCGTGACAGGCAGGGTCAGGCCGGCGTAGCGGGCCTGGAGCCGGGCGACGGTGGCGTTCATCGAGGCCGCGTCCTCCGAGACCGCGCGCAGCTGCGTCGCCGCCGACGCGATCTCGACGGGGAAGCGCGCCGTGAAGCGGGCCGGCACCGGCTGGGGCCGGAACACCTGGCGGTAGGCCTGCTCCGCGAGCGCCCGGTTGACCGCGGCGGGCACCAGCGCGCGCGCCGTATCGCCGAGCCCCGGCACGGCGAGCGGCGCGGCCAGGACGGCGTCCGCGCGGTGCTGCGGGAAGAAGTAGCCCGACAGCAGGACGAGGCCGCGCAGCTCGCGCCGCACCTCCGCGGCGAGCGCGAGAGAGACGATCGTGCCCCACGAATGCCCGACGACGAGCGGGCGCTCGGCCTTGAGCGCGTCGAGGATCCGGTCGAGGAGTGCCGCCTGGGCGGCGGCTGTCCAGACCCGGTGGCGCGGCCGGGCCGTGTAGCCGAAGCCGGGCCGGTCGAGGGCGATGACGCGGTAGCGCGTGGCCAGCCGCTCGATCAGCCCGCAGATCGCGAAGTCCTCGGCCATGGTCCCGTTGCCGTGCACCAGCACGACGGGCCGCCCGCGGCCGCGCACGATGACGTGGACGGGCAGGCCGTCGATCGTCACGAACCGGCCCGACGGGCGCCGGACCACCTCCGGCCCGCGCGGGCCCTGCGCGGCCCGCATCGCGGTCTCGGCCTGCCGCACCGTCCGCTTTACGGAGCGGGCCGCCTGCCTGCGCGCATCGTGGATCGCCTGCTCGGCCGACCGGGTCACCGCTTCGGTGGCGGCCTTCGTCGCGGCCTTCGTCGCGGCCTTGGTCGCCGCTTCGACGGACCGGGCGATCTGCCGCGTCGTGCGGGTGAGGCTGCGGCGCACGAGACGCTGGGTGCGGCGGGACGGGGTGAAGGGAAACACGGCGACCTCGCGGGATGCCCGAGCGATGCGATCGTCGGGATTGCTAATCCCGGGCCACGCCCGGAACCTCCGATCCTCGCGACGGGCGCGGTGGTGGGGGCGGCGGCGTCTGGGAGTGCTGCGGCTGCAGGGGCGGTCCGGGTTGGCGGGCGCCGCACGGGCAGTGTGTCGGCCACCGCAACATCACCGAGCCGTGCGGCTCGAAGGAGGCAAAGGCGGCCGGATAGTGCCCCGGGATCCGGAGCGGCGCAGCGCGGCCGCGCCTCTAGAAGTCGAGCTGGGCCGAGAGGATGAACGTTCGCGGCGCGCCGAGCGCGAGATAGCCGCGGGCCGCCGAGGCCCAGTACGAATCGTCGAGCAGGTTCTGGACGGTGGCCCGCACCACGACGGGCTTGCCGTTCACGCCCTCGAAGGCGTAGCGCAGGCCGGCATCGAAGCGCGTCCAGTCGGGGACCGACTGCGTGTTGGCCTGGTCGTAGAACATCCGGCTCGTGTAGATCGCCCGGCCGGTCAGGGTCAGGCCGGGGGCGAGCCACGGCGGCAGATCGACCTCGCCGTAGAGGCTGAACGCCGTGTCGGGAACGCCGGGCGCCGTGTTGCCGTCGAACTGGCGGTTGGGCGTGCTGACCAGCTTCGCGTCGATGACGGTCACGCCGCCGACGAGCCGCACGCCCGGGACGGGCTCGCCGAACACGTTGAGTTCGAGGCCGCGGTTGCGCTGGAGCCCGCTGAGCGTGAAGCGGTTCGTGGCGGTGTCGGTGAAGGCGTTCGGCTGCTCGATCTCGAAGAGCGAGGCGGTGAGCGCCACGGTGCCGAAATCGTACTTGGCGCCGACCTCCTTCTGCCGGCTGACGACGGGGGCGAAGACCTCGCTGGCGTTGACCACCGTCGCGGGCGCGCTCGGGCCCGCATCGAGCGACTCGATGTAGTTGCCGTAGAAGGCGAGGTTCTCGGTGGGGCGGACCACCAGGGCGTAGGCGGGGCTGAACCGGCTCTCCGCGTAGCGCGTGGCGCGTTGGCCCTGCGTCGGGCCCGGGCGCGTGGCGTAGCTCTGCAGGTCGATCTCCTGGAAGCGCCCGCCGAGCGTCAGCAGGAAGCGGTCGTCGCCGAGCGACAGGGTGTCGGCGATGGCGACGCTGCGGGCGTAGAGTTCCGTGAAGAGCGGCTGCCGGTTGGAGCGCGGGACGTTGAGCGTCGGGACGGAGCCGAACGGCAGGTAGACGGGGTCGTAGATATTGGTCGTGTAGGTCGGCAGGGCGAAGGGCACGAAGCCGCGCGAGTGGTTCTTGTTCACGGCCTCGGCCGCGGCGAGGTTGAACTGGTGGCCGACGAGGCCGGTGTGGAAGCGTGAGCGCAATCCGACCTCGCCGCTGAAGCCCTCCAGCTCGAGCGGCTGGATGGCGAGCGCGTTCGACGCCTGCCCCGTCACGCCCGTGACCCGGTAGTTCGAGGTCAGGAAGTCCTCGTTGTAGCGGCTGAGGCCGCCGGCCGCGTAGAGCGTCGTCTCCGGCAGCAGGTCGTACTCGACCCGGCCCGCGGCCATGTTGTAGCGGCTGTCGTTGTACTCGAACGGGTTCGCGGTGTTGCGCCGCGCGTTCGGCGCGCGCGGAACCGGGATGGTGGGCGCCACCGCGTTGAACAGCGAGGTCGGCGCCGTCACGTTCTGCGTGGAATGGTTCAGGTCGATCGAGGCGCGGAAGCGGTCGCCGCGATAGTCGAGGCCGAGCGCCGCGACGCCGACCTCGATCGCGTTGTTGTCGAGCGGCGTGGCGCCGTTGCGGTAGGCGCCGTTGAAGCGCACGCCCCACTCGTTGAAGGCGCCGAAGCGGCGGCCGATGTCGGCGTGCGTCCAGATCTGTGCGTCGCCGATATAGGTCGTCGTGAGCCGGGTGAGCGGCTCGTCGAAGGCCCGCTTCGGGATCAGGTTGATTGTGCCGCCGACGCGGCCCGTGCCGCCGCTGAGCAGCGCCGTGGGTCCGAGCAGGATCTCGACCCGCTCCAGCCCTTCCGTGAAGGTGCGGCGCGGGTTGGCGAGGTAGAACAGGCCGTCGAAGGCGGTGTCGAGGTTCGTGACCGAGAACCCGCGGATGAAGTACGAGTCGCGCTCGCTGAAGGGCGGGGCGTCGTTGCGGACGGAGGGGTTGTTCAGCACCACGTCGGAGAGCGAGCGCGCCTGCTGGTCGTTGATCAGCTTCTCCGTGTAGCCCGTCACGTTGAAGGGCGTGCGCAGGACGGAGCGGTTGCCCAGGAAGCCGACGCGCGTCCCCGATCCGACCTGACCGCCCGCGTAGGGCACCGGCGGCTGCCCCACCGTGCCGCTGGCCGGCGGCAGGCCCGCGGGCGTTCCCTCGCCCTGCCGCTGCCCCTCGACGCTCAACTCGTCGAGGGTGATCGCCTGGGACGCGCCGAGCTGGACGTAGCGCGGGTTCACGAGCGTGATCGTGGACGGGCCGACCGCGCGGTAGGTCAGGCCCGTGCCGTCGAGGATCCTGCCGAGGGCCTCGAGGGGCCGGAACGCCCCCGCGACGCCCGGTGTCGTCAGCCGTTCCGTCAGCTCGGTCGCGTAGACCAGCTTGACGCTGGCCTGCTCGGTGAAGGCCACGAGCGCCGGTTCGAGCGAGCCCTGCGGGATCGAGAGGACGACCGGCGCCGCGCCCTGCGCCACCCCGGGCTCCGGCGCGATCGCGATGATGCCCGGCCCGCGCGCCGGGCCCGCCGGGGCACGGCCCGCCTCGCGGCCCTGGGCGGCCGGGCCGACCGCCAGCATCGACACACCGGCCAGGAGGCTCCCGGCCCGCCGCACGCCGCCAAACCCACGTCCCCGCAACACCATGCAGCGCCCCATCCGTCCGCTCGAGGGGGCGGCGCGCTTCGCGCTCTCTCGTCCCCACCCCTTGAGATCGGCGAGGCGGCGTTCTCCTGACGTCGGCGGGCGAGGTTTTTTCCGGGAATCCTCAGAGCGGCGATCCGACCAGGACGAGGAAGGGGGTCAGGCGGGTGACGCGCACGCCCATCGTCGCCGCGATCACCTCCAGCGCCTCGTCCGTGTCGCGCGGGTCGAACACGCCCGTGACCCGGCGCTCGCCCGCCTTCCCGTCGAGCAGGACGATGCCGCCGCGGCGGTAGCGCCCCAGCTCCGCCAGGACCCCGGACAGCCGCTCGCCCGAGACGAGCAGGCGGCCCTGCCGCCAGGCCGTCGCCCGGCCCACATCCGCCGCGACGACGGCGGGGGCCGCTCCATCCTGGAGGCGGACCGCCTCGCCGGCCGCGACCTGGACGCGCCGGCCGGACGCGGTCACCTCGACGCGCCCCTCGGCGACGTCCACGGGCCTGTCGGCGCCGTCCACACGGACGGAGAAGCGCGTGCCCAGAGCCCGGACGCTCAGGCCGTTGCCGCGCACCACGAAGGGCCGCCGGGGGTCGGGGGCGACGTCGAAGAAGGCCTCGCCGCGCAGAAGCTCGACCTCGCGCCCGGCCGCGGTGAGGCGTAGGGCGAGGGCCGTGTCGGTGTTGAGGTCGATGTGGCTGCCGTCGGCCAGGGTCTCGTGCGCGATCTCGCCGACCCCGGTCCAGACGTCGGCCCGCATCCGATCGACGAGACCGAGCTCGTAGGCGAGCGCGCCGCCGAGCAGGGCCGCGGCGGCGATGCCGGCAAGGCCCCGCGACGGCCGGCGGCGCCGCCGCGGATCGGGCACTTGGCCGAGCCGGCGCCAGAGCGCGTCCATCTCGGCATAGGCCTTCGCGTGGGCCGGATCGGCCCGGTGCCACGCCTCGAACGTCCTGCGGTCCGTCTCCGTCGCATCGGGCGAGGAGAGGCGCGCGACCCAACCCGCGGCGATCTCGCGGACCGGATCCTCGCCGTCTTCCTCGGTTGCGCCGGACGCCTCGCTCCCGGTCACGAACGGCTCCCCGCCAACCTCGACAGGGCTCGCGCAGCCAGCCTGTGCGTCCCCATAGGCCCGGCAGCGCCGGGACGCCGATCTCCTGACCGCCCTTCCCTCACGGATGGTCGCCGAACCGGCGTCGGCACTGCAGCATGGCCCTGATCAGATGCTTCTCGACCATGTTCCGGCTGATGCCGAGCCGGGCCGCAGCCTCGCCGTTCGGCAGGCCGTCGATGCGCACGAGCAGGAAGACCTCGCGGCACCGGGGCGGCAACGCGTCCACCGCCGCGGCGAGCCGCCGCAACTCCTGCCGGGCGACGACCTGACGTTCCGGCAGGGCGTAGCCGTCGACGATGTCCCCGAGATCCGCCGCGCTCACGGGCTGGAACAGCGTGCCCTCGAACCGCCGCCGGTTCCGCATCCGCAGGGCGACACGATGGGCGATCTGGAACAGGAAGGCCGAGGGCTGTTCGATCTGCGTGCGCGAGAGCGCCGCAAGCATGCGCAGGTACGTTTCCTGGTGGGCGTCGGCCGCGTCGGTCGAATTGCCGAGCAGGCGCAGCAGGAAGCGGCGGAGCTTGGCGTTTTCGCTACGATGCAGCGCATCGATCGATATCGGCTGCATGATGCCGGCTCCGCTCACCTCCGGGTTCTCGCGGCGAAAGATCACTTGATCGACGGCCCATCAAGCCGCTCGCGGCACTAAAAAGAGGCAATCGTTTCGTAATTATTCTAAATAAGATCGGAAAATACGTAGCAAGTCATTGTATCGTAGACAGTAAAGTCCGACTTTATTATCGATCGAGTGAGGACGGCGGCTGCCGATAGCGCGATGCGCGACCGGGATGTTGTATCACGGCCACACCACGTCACGAGTGCGTCGTGCGCGGCCCGGAGCCCTGCGGCCCGGTCGAAGGGCGCGTCCGGAGCGGTGCCGTCGCGGCCGGGGCGCGGTGCGCCTGCGCCTTGCTGCTCGAGCGGACGCTGGCCGGGGCCGACAGTTCGCATTTTCCGAAGCGCACCATAAAAAATTCGTTCTTCTCTTCGCTGGCCGCTTCAAGCAGACCTGAATCCAGAAGCAACATCGCCGACCCCGTGCGTAACAGATCGAATTTCGCCGGCTCTGACACGTCCGCCGATTTCGAGTCTGAAGGGTCTGCAAGATTTCGGGAGCCAAAATGGCAGTCGAGACCACCGACACTCTGGTCGTGGGAGCTGGCCAATCGGGCATCGCGATGAGCGAGCATCTCAGCGCACTGAAGATTCCGCACATCGTCCTGGAGCGCAGCCGTATCGCCGAGAACTGGAGTTCGATGCGCTGGGATTCGCTGGTCGCCAACGGCCCGGCGTGGCACGACCGCTTTCCGAACCTGACATTCGAGGACGTGCATCCGGACGCCTTCCCGGCGAAGGATCGCGTCGCCCGATATTTCAATGACTACGCCGCGATGATCAAGGCGCCGATCCGGACGGGCGTGGAGGTCCGGCGCGTCAAGCACAACCAGGGTCGTCCCGGCTACACGGTGACGACCTCCGACGGCGTCTACGAGGCCCGGCGGGTCGTGGCGGCGACGGGGCCGTTCCAGGTTCCATCGTTTCCCGACATCGTCCCCGCCGAGGCGGAGGTCGATCAGCTGCATTCCTCGACCTACAAGAACCCCGGGCAGCTGGCGGACGGCGCCGTGCTGGTCGTCGGATGCGGCGCCTCGGGCTCGCAGATCGCCGAAGAGCTCTGCAAGGCGGGGCGCGACGTCTACCTGTCGGTGGGCGAGCATTACCGCCCGCCGCGGGCCTATCGCCAGCGCGACTATTGCTGGTGGCTCGGCGCGCTCGGCCTGTGGGACGAGGTCAAGTCGAAGCGCAAGAAGCGGCACGTCGCCTTCGCGGTGAGCGGCTACGAGGGCGGGCGGACCGTCGATTTCCGGCGGCTCGCGCATCTGGGCGTCACGCTGGTCGGCGTGACCCGTGATTACGCGGACGGCACGCTCCACTTCGCGGACGACCTCGTGCGCAACATCGCCGAGGGCGACGAGGCCTATTTCGACGTCCTGCGGGATGCCGACGCCTACATCGCGCGCAAGGGCCTGGATCTGCCGCCCGAGCCGGAGGCTTGGCAGCGCTACGAGGATCCGGACTGCCTCAAGCAGCCGATCCTCAGCCTCGACCTGAAGACGTCCGGCATCCGCACCATCCTGTGGGCGACCGGCTTCAAGTACGATTTCAGCTGGCTCGACGTCGATGCGTTCGACGAGCAGGGCCTGCCCCTGCACAAGCGCGGCGTCTCGGCGGAGAACGGCATCTACTTCCTCGGCCTGCCCGACCTGACCAACCGCGCCTCGGCCTTCATCTACGGCTGCTGGCAGGACGCGAAGCACATCGCCGACCACATCGTGATCCAGCGCAACTACGACGCCTACACGCGGGCCTGACGAGTCCGGAAGGCTTCCCCACCCCTTTTCTCGGACACCTGGAGCGTCAGCAGAGGGTGATCCGGGATCCAGCAGGAGAAGTGCCGCGGAAGCGGCTCGATCTCCAGCCCCGTCGCAGGATCAGGACGCTTCGCGCCTTGTCTCGGCTGGGTCCCGGATCGCCCTCCGCTGATGCTTCGGGCGTCCGGGAGAAGGGGTGGTTCACGCTCGGCAGGTGCTGCGACGCGATCAAGCAGGCTCTCAATACCCGCGCGTCAGGTCCACGCGGTGCTCGGGTGCGTGTCCCGCGCGCACCCGGCGGATGTTCTCGGCGATCTGCCGGGCGGCGGAGGCGGGGATCGCCACCGAGGCGAGGTGGGGCGTGACGAGGACGTTCTCCATCGTCCAGAGCGGATGACCCTCCGCGAGCGGCTCGGTCTCGAACACGTCGAGCGTCGCGCCCCCGAGATGGCCGGAGGCCAGGGCCGCCACGAGCGCCGCCTCGTCGATCACCGCCCCGCGCGAGACGTTGACGAGCTTGGCCCCCCGCGGCAGCGCGGCGATCGCGTCCGCCCCGATCAGGCGCCGGGTCTCGGGCGTCAGCGGCAGCATCACCACCAGGATCTCGCTGCGGGCGAGGAACGGGACCAGCGCGTCGGGTCCGGCGTGGCAGTCGATCCCGGGAAGCGCCTTCGGCGTGCGCGACCAGCCGGCGACGGAGAAGCCCTGGCGGGCGAGTTCGAGCGCCGCCGCGCCGCCGAGTTCGCCCAGACCCAGCACGCCGACGCGGATCTCCCGGGCCTCGCGCGGGTGGACGTAGTGCCAGCGGCCGGCGCGCTGGGCCGCCTCGAAGGCCGGGATGTCGCGGGCGTAGCGCAGCACCGCGAACAGCACGTAGTGCGTCATCATCCTGGCCATCTCGGGGTCGGACAGGCGCGCGACCGGCACATCGGGCAGGTCGTCCCGGCCGACGAGGGCGTCGGCGCCCGCGCCCAGGATGGTGACGAGCCGCAAGGCCGGATGCCGGGCGAAGAAGCCGGCGGGCGGCTTCCAGACCAGCGCGTAGCGGACGTCGTCCCCCGGCCCGATCTCCTCCGGGGTCCGGACCCGCACGTCCGGCAGCAGCGCCTCGAGCGCGGCGCGCCAGGGCTCGACCGGATCGACGGCGCTCGCGAAGACGAGGGTCTCGGTCACGCGCGGGCCTCCCGCACCAGGGTGGCGAGGGCGGTGATCGCGAGTTCGTAGCCGAGGCCGCCGAGCCCCGCGACCACGCCGGTCGCCGCCCGCGAGACGTAGGAATGGTGCCGGAAGGGCTCGCGCTTCCAGATGTTGCTCATGTGCACCTCCACGATGGGCCCGGGAAAGGCCTGCAGCGCGTCGAGGATCGCCACGGAGGTGTAGGTCAGCCCGGCCGCGTTGATGGCCAGGCCCGCGGCCGTCCCTCGGCCCTCCTGGATCCAGTCCACGAGCACGCCCTCGTGGTTCGACTGCCGGAAATCGAGGGCGACGCCGACGGATCCGGCATGCCGCTCGCAGCGCGCCTTGAGCGTGGGGAAGCTCTCCGTGCCGTAGGTGCCGCTCGGGTCGAGCCCGTACAGGTTGGCGTTCGGACCGTTCAGGAAAAGGATCGGGATCGGCGCGGTCATGGTGTGTTCCTCGGGGCGTTCCTTGGAGCGTTCCTCGGGGGCTTCCTGCCCCGGTTGGGCGCTCTAGCGCGGGACCCGCCGCTCGATGGCGGGCGCGACCATGCCGGGGATGTAGGCGTCGGAGATGAAGGCCCGGCAGTGCGTCTCGAAGGCCTCCACGAGGCGCGAGCGGTTGAGCTGCTTCAGGCGCGCGAGGCCGATGCGCATCGGGCGGTGCGTGCCCGCGAGCCGCACCCGCTTCAGCCGCTTCCCGTCGAGGGCGAGGTCGGAGCGCGGGCGCACGTTGAACAGGGTGTAGCCGTGGCCGTTGGCCACCATCGTGCGCACCACCTCCTGGTGGGCGGAGCGCGCGCCGATCCGCGGCTGCAGGCCCTCGGCCATGAAGAGGGCGAGGAAGTATTCGCGGCTCAGCGGCAGGTCGAGCAGGATCATCGGCTCGTCCACGACGTCGGCCAGCGCGACCGCTGCCTGCTCCGCGAACGGGTGCCCCTCCGCCACCAGGACGTGCGGCGGCAGATCGACGAGCGGGGTGAAGTGGATGTCGTCCGGCACGTGCAGGTCGTAGGTCAGCGCGACCTCGGTCTCGGAGCGGCGCAGACCCGTGATGAGCTGTTCCTGGTCGCCCTCGACGTAGCGGATCTGCGTGGCCGGATAGGCGGTGGTGAAGGCGTGGGCGAGTTCGGGCACGAGCATCGGCGCGAGCGTCACCATGCAGCCGAGCGAGAGGGGGCCCCGCACCTGCCCGCCGGCCTCGGAGGCCAGGGTGTAGAGCCCCTCGGCCTGCTCCACGAGGGCCTTGGCCTCGCGCAGCACCTCGCGGCCGATCGGCGTCAGCGTGAGCCCCTGCGCGTGGTGGCGGACGAAGAGCTGCACGGAGAGTTCCCGCTCCAGGTGCGCGATGGCCGTCGAGATCGAGGGCTGCGAGATGTGGATGCGCTCGGAGGCGAGTGTGATGCTGCCGGTCTGGCCGGCGGCGATGAAGTATTCGAGCTGGCGCAGGGTGAACCGCATTCGCCGCCTTCAGCGAGCGCAGAGGACGACCAGTGGGCCGACCGGAAGACCGCCTCGCGTCCTGTCCTCGATCATAGGTCGCCCGGCACTCCGTAGCTCGGCGCGGCGACCGGGTCGAGGGCGCGGGTGACGTAGGCGTCGAGCTGCGGCCGGTAGAGGTCCCAGAGCGCGGCGAGGCCCGCGATCGGGCAATCCTCGGTCCAGTCGACGCGCAGGTCCGCGACGGGCCAGGCGACCTCGCGCACCAGCATGAGCCCGGCCGAGTGCACGGGGCCCGCCTCACCGCCGGCCGCGAGCGCCGCCCGCATCGCGACGAGGAGGCGATCGCCCAGATGCCCGGACGCGCCCAGGAAGGCCTCGACCATGGCCCCGGGCACGCCCGCGTCGGCGAGCAGGTTGCCGCCGCAGGCGACGTCCCGGTCGCGCGCCTCGGCCCAGGTTCCGAGCGCCCTGGGGCCGGAATGGATCGCCGTGCCGCCGGCCGCGTCCACCGCGAGCACCTGCCGATAGTCCATCGGGCCGCCGGTCCGCCGCAGCACGGCGACGGCCTCGGCGGCGTCGGCGCCGAGCGCCATCAGGTCGAGGGCCCGGCGCCCGAGCCTCGGGTCCGTCACGTTCTGGCTCGCGACCGCGCCGACCCCCGCGCGGGCATGGGCGCAGCGCGCGGCGACGGCGGGCGAGGAGGACGAGACGGCGACGCCGAACATGCCGGTCGCCGCGCAGCGCGCCACGATCGAGAAGGTCATGCGCCCTCCGGGATCACCGCGATGGCGTCGATCTCGACGAGCCATTCGGGCCGGGCGAGCGCGGAGACCACGATCCCGGTCGAGACCGGATGGACGCCCTTCAGCCAGCGGCCGACCGTGCGGTAGACCGGCTCGCGGTAGCGCGGATCGACGAGGTAGATCGTGATCTTGCAGATGTGCTCGAGCTTGGAGCCGGCCTCCTCCAGCAGCATCGCGATGTTGGCCATCGCCTTCTCGGCCTGACCGGCGGCGTCGCCGATCGCGACGCTCTCGGAGCTGTCGAGGTCCTGGCCGATCTGCCCGCGCACGAAGACCATCTGCCCCCGCGCCACCACGGTCTGGCAGAGGTCGTTGTCGAGCTGCTGCTCCGGATAGGTGTCGCGGGTGTTGAAGGGACGGATCCGCTTGTGGACGGTCATCGGGTCGTTCCTACCTCGGGCAAGAGCGAAGGCGGGCTGCGGCTCGCGCCGCCCGGCCCGGGAGACGAGCGCCCGTGCGGGCGCCGCACGCGACCCGGCCGCTCGACGCATCGGGATCGACCGGCGGCGCCCGCTTCCAGGCTTGAGCGGGGCGAGGATATCGATCCGGCCGGTCCCAACAACTAGCACTTGCCGGGGTCGTGGTTCGGAAAATCCGAAGCCGCCGGAGGCCCCGCGACGGCCGCGGATACGGCTCCGCGTGTTGTCTCCGGTACGCGCCGACCGTAACCATCCGCCCGGTCCAGCGAGGCGCGGAATCCACTGATGGTCACCCCTGTCACGGCATCGCAAGCGCTCATCGAGACGCTGGACAGGCTCGTCGCCTTCGAGTCCGTCAGCGCCAGCAGCAACCTCGCGCTCGTCGACTCCGTCGAGGCGCTCGCCCGGGCGAGCGGGGCCGAGATCGACCGGGTGCCCTCGGAGACGGGCGAGAAGGCCGCGCTCTGGATCACGCTCGGCCCGCGGGACGTGCCGGGCTACGTGCTCTCCGGGCACAGCGACGTCGTGCCGGTGGCGGGGCAAGCCTGGTCGAGCGACCCGTTCCGGCTGACCGAGTGCGACGGGCGCCTCTACGGGCGCGGCACCTCGGACATGAAGGGCTTCGTCGCGGTCTGCCTGGCGCTGATGCCCGAGATGGCGGCGGCGGGGCTCGCCCGCCCGATCCACATCGCCCTCTCGTACGACGAGGAGGTCGGCTGCCTCGGCGTGCGCCCGCTGATCGCGCGGATGCGCGCGCGGGGCCTGCGGCCGCTCGGCTGCTTCGTGGGCGAGCCGACCGAGATGGGCGTGGTGGTCGGCCACAAGGGCAAGAGCGCGGCGCGGCTCACCTTCCGCGGACGGGCCTGCCACTCGGCGATGGCGCCGCAGGGGATCAACGCCGTCGAGTACGCCGCCCGCTTCATCGACCATGTCCGCCTGAGCGCCGAGGGGCTCGCCCGCGACGGCGCCCGCGACCCGCTCTACGACGTGCCCCACACCACCGGGCTCTGCAGCGTCGTCCGCGGCGGCACGGCGCTCAACATCGTGCCCGACGCCTGCGCGGTCGAGTTCGAGTACCGCGCCATCGCGGCCGACGATGCCGGGGCACTGGCCGGGGCCGCGATCGCCTACGCGACCGAGGTGCTGGGCGCCGAGATGCGCGCGCGAGACCCCGCCTGCGGCGTCACGGTCGAGCCGCTTGTCGATTATCCGGGGCTCGAGCTCGATCCGGGGGCGGATCTGGCGCGCCTCGCCAAGCGGCTCGCCGGCCGCGACGACCACGCCAAGGTGTCCTACGGGACCGAGGCGGGCCTGTTCCAGGCGCTGGGCGACGTTCCGGCCGTGGTGATCGGCCCGGGCGCGATGGCGCGCGCCCACAAGGCCGACGAGTACGTCACGCGGGACGAGCTGGAGAACTGCGCCGCCTTCGTCCGGCGCTTGATCGACGTGTCGCGCTGACGTGGAGACCGGGCGCGCGGGCTGCCGCGGCCCGCACCACCCATTTCCCGGGCGCCTGGAACGAAGTGGAAGGTGACCCGGGATCCAGCACAAGACGTCGCGAAGCGTCGATACGCTGCAACGGTGCTGGACATCGAGCCGCTTCGCGGCACGTCCTTCTCTGGGTCCCGGATCATCTTCCGCTGACGCTCCAGGCGTGCAGGCCCGAAGGGCCCGGAAAGGGGCGGGGTCTCTCATCCGCAAGGGTCGGAAGCCGGTCGCGACCGAGACCGCGTGCGGCACTCGCCCCTCAATCCTCGGGCGTGGTGCGCTGCATCGAGGGGCGCCGGCCGAACGCCTCGTACCACGCCGCGGCGGCAGGCCGGCCGGTCCGCCAGCCGAGGTCGGGGAAGCGGAAATCGAGGTAGCCGAGGGCGCAGGCCGTGGCGACGGCGCCGATATCGAGCGCGCTCGCAGGCCCGGCGAGCGTCGCCTCGATCCGGTCGAGGGCGCCGGCGATCTTCGCCACCTGGCCCGCTTCCCAGGCATCCCAGCGCGCGGTGGCCGGCCGCAGGACGCGCTCGTAGCGCAGCAGCAGCGCGGCATCGAGCAGGCCGTCGGCCAGCGCTTGGCGGGCGAGCGCGTCCCAGCGTGCCTCCCCGTCCGGGAAGAGGCGCGGGCCGGCCGAGCGCGCGTCGAGGTACTCGCAGATCACCCGGCTGTCGAACAGGGCAGTGCCGTCGTCCAGCACCAGGGTCGGGACTTTGCCGAGGGGGTTGTGGCCCACTGTGTCCGGGTTGCGCTCGGTCGGCACGGCGGCGACCGGCCCGATCTCGATCGCCTCCGCCTGGCCGGTCTCGTGGGCGAGGACCAGGACCTTGCGGACATAGGGCGAGGTGCGCGCGTAGAGGAGCTTCATCGGATGGAACCCTCCTGTCCCGAGCCTGTCGGCCCGGCTCTCCGTTAGAGCCTCACGGCTCGGGCGGGAAGGCGACGAGGCCCGCCTGCGGCACGAGCAGGCCCACCGGGGTCCCGGGGGCGTAGGTGGCGAGCGCCCCGTGCCCCGGCATCCGCACCACCACGCGCCCGCCTCCGGCGAGGTCGGGATGGAGGTCGGCGTGCAGGTCGATGTGGGAGCCCTGGTAGACCAGGGCCGCGACCCGGGCCGGCAGGGTCCCGGCCTCGCCCGCGGGGCGCACCCCGAGATGATCCGGCCGCACGAACACGTCCACCGTCGCGCCGGCCGCGCAAGCGCCCAGCGAGCCGGCCTCGACCTCGCGACGCAGGCCGCCGACCGCGACCGTGGCGCGCTCGCCCGCCCGGGTTTCCAGACGGCCGGGCAGGAGGTTCACGTCGCCGATGAACCCCGCCACGAAGCGGTCCTGCGGGTGACGGTAGACCTGGTCCGGCGTGCCGACCTGCCGGACGCGGCCGGCCGACATCACCACGATCCGGTCCGACATGCTGAGCGCCTCGCCCTGGTCGTGCGTGACGAAGACCGTCGTCACCCCGAGCCGGCGCTGGATCTCCTTCAGCTCGACCTGCATCGCCCCGCGCAGGTTCTTGTCGAGCGCCGAGAACGGCTCGTCGAGCAGCAGCACCTTCGGGCGGATGACGAGGGCGCGGGCGAGCGCGACGCGCTGTTGCTGGCCGCCGGAGAGCTGGCGGGGCGAACGGTCGGCGAAGCCCGAGAGCTTCACGAGGGCAAGCGCCTCCGCGACCCGCTCGGCGATCTCGCGCTTCGGGACCCCCCGCATGCGCAGGCCGTAGCCGACGTTCTTGGCCACGCTCATGTGCGGGAACAGGGCGTAGTTCTGGAAGACGATGCCGATCTCGCGCTCGTAGGGCGGGGTGGCGGTGACGAGGTCGTCCCCGATGAAGATCTCGCCCGCATCCGCCTCCAGGAAGCCCGCCATCAGGTTGAGGAGGGTGGTCTTGCCGCAGCCCGAGGGGCCGAGCAGCGTCAGGAACTCGCCCTGCTCCACCCGGAGCCAGGTCTCCTCCAGGGCGGTGACCGTGCCAAAGCGCTTCACCACCCCGTCGAGGCGGACCGCCGGGGCGGGCCGGGCGGACACGGCGGCGCCGGGCAGGCTCGCGGGCGGGGAGAGATCAGCGGCCTTGCTCAACATTCAACACCTTGCCGAGCCCGAGGAACGTGTTGGCGACGGTCAGCGCGAGCGCCGTCACCGCGATGTAGATGACCGAGACGGCCGCGAGCGTCGGGTCCGCGAACTCGCGGACGTAGCCGTACATCGCCACCGGCAGGGTCTGGGTCGCCTGCCCCGTCACGAAGAGCGAGGCGGTGAACTCGTTGAAGGAGAGGATCGCGGCGAAGAGCCAGCCGCTGACGAGACCGGGCGCCAGCAGCGGCAGGGTGATGGTCGAGAGCACGCGGCCCGGCCGGGCGCCGAGGCTGGCGGCGGCCAGTTCCAGCCGCTCGTCGATGTTCTGCAGCGAGATGTAGACCGAGCGGATCACGAAGGGCAGCACCACGATCACGTGGGTGAGGACCACGACGGAGAAGCCCCGGGCCGCGCCGATGCCGGTGGCGAGCACCAGGAGGCCGAGGCCGATGGTGAAGTGCGGCACGATCAGGGGCGAGAGCAGCACGCCCTCCAGCGTCGCCTTGAGGCGGAAGCTGTACCGCTTCAGCGCGATCGCGAAGCCGGTGCCGACGCCGAGCGCGATCGTGGAGGCCCAGGCGGTGACCACGAGGCTGTTCCACAGGCCCGTCTGGAAATCCCGGTAGGTCAGGGCCCGGGTGAACCAGCGGGTCGAGTACTTGGCCGGCGGGAAGCTCAGGATCGCCCGGTCGTTGAAGGCGGCGAGCGTCACCACGAAGGCCGGCAGGACGATGAAGGCGAGGATCAGCCCGACGAGGACCTTGCCGGAGATCCCCAGGAGACGGGTGCGGAGGCCGCGGCGCATCAGTGACCTCCGAGCGCTTCGAGCGGACGCGCGGCGCGGCGCACGAGCCACATCGTGCCGAGCGCCAGGACGAGGCCGGCGAGGCTGAGCGAGGCCGCGACCGGGAAATTGAACGAGGACAGGCCGAGCTGGTAGACCAGCGTCGAGACGACCCCGACCTTGCCGCCGCCGATCACCTGGGGCGTGGCGAAGGCGCTGAAGGTCCAGGCGAAGGCGGTGGTGAAGCCCGCCACCACGCCGGGCATCGAGAGCGGCAGCGTCACGGTGAGGAAGGCCCGCACCGGCCCGGCGCCGAGGCTCTGCGCCGCCCGCTCGTAGTCGCGGTCGATATGGGCGAGGGCGGCTGCCAGCATGATCACCATCACGGGCAGCGTCACGTGGACGAGGGCGATGATCACCCCGAGTTCCGTGAACATGAGCTGGATCGGCCGGTCGATCAGCCCGAGCTGGCGGAGCGTCGCGTTCACGAAGCCGGAATTGCCGAGCACCACCGTCCAGGCATAGGTGCGCACCACCTCGCCGAGGAAGAGCGGCGTCACCGCGGTGACCAGGATGACCGATTTCAGGAGCATCGAGCGGCAGCGCACCAGGGCGTAGGCGACGGGGTAGCCCACGACCAGGGTGATCAGCGCCGTCTCGAAGCAGATCAGCACCGTGTCGCGCAGCGCCCGCAGCACGATCGGGCGGCCGAGATCGGTGAAGTTCTCCAGCGTGAGCCCGCCGACGTCGAGGGAGCCCGGCATGTAGGCGTGCAGGCTGTAGCGCAGGATCGCCGCCATGGCGGCCACGATCGCAACGGCGACGAGCACCGCCGGCGTCACGAACAGGGGCAGGAAGGGCCGGCGGCGGATCGCGGGTGTCATCGGGCTTCCGGTCGATCGGGGCGGTGGGCACGATCCCCGCCCCCGGTCGCGGGGAGAGGATCGTGCCCAGGAGGACGATCGCGTCTCAGCGCGCCATGATGTTCTCGGCGAACCACTTGCGCCAGAGCGCCGTCTTCTCGGCCCTGAGCTTCGGGTCGATGTTGATGGCCTGGGTCTTCCACTGCTCGGCGGTGGTGAACACGCCCGGGAGCTTGGCGATCTCGGGATCGACCTTGGCGTTGGTGACGGTGGGGCTGCCCTTCTTCAGCTCGGCGATCTTGGCCTGAACCTCGGGGTCGAGCGCGATGTTGATGAACTTGTAGGCGAGATCGGCCTTCTTCGAGTCCTTGTTGATCGCCACCGTGTCGATGCCGAGCACCCCGCCCTCCTTTGGGATCACCACGGTGATCGGCACGTCCTGGCCCTTCATGTAGTAGGCGTTCATGGTCAGCACGACCTGGACGGGGGTCTCGCCGGTGGCGATCAACTGCTGGCTGTTGGCGTCGTTGGTGTAGAAGGCCCGGAAGTTGGGCTTGAGCGCCTCCAGCTTGGCCTGCCCCTTCTCCCAATGGGCGGGGTCGCTCCCCGAGAGGATCGCCGAGACCGCGATGATGTGGCTCGGGTCGAAATCGGGCGCGGCGAGGCTGTTCTTCAGCCTCGGGTCCCAGAGGTCCTCCCAGGAGCCGAAGGTCATGCCCTTGGGCGTGAGGTCGGCGCGGTAGCCGATCGTGTAGACGTAGCCCCAGGTGCCGAGATGGGCGGGGCTGACCCGGGCCTGCTCGACGAGGTTCTTGGCGTTCGGGATCCTGGCGAGGTCGAGGGTCTCGAAGAGGCCGTCGTTGACGTAGAGCCAGCCGACATGGGCGGTCGTGAAGGTCACGTCGCTCTCAGGGGAGCCCTTGGCGAGCTTGGCCTTGTTGAGCCGGTCGATGGTGCCGCCGGTGATGTACTCGACCTCGACGCCGGTCTCCGCCTTGAACTTCGAGGCGATGGCCTCGTCGATCAGGTCGCGGAAGCTGCCGCCCCAGGTGCTGACGACGAGCTTCTCGGCCGCCTGCCCCGGGATGATCGATGCGACCAGGACGGAGGCGGCGATGAGCGGTGTCAGAAGGCGGATCACGTCGGTGGCTCCTCTCAATGTCGTCTCAAGGTATTCGCAAGCGCGATGCCAATCGCGCCCATCATATTTACAAGTGCGATACCAATCACGCGCATCGTATTTGCAAGCGCGATGCCAATTGTACCCGTCCACGATCAGGCGCGATAGTCCGTTTTCTTCTCGTGCGACCTGTCGGATCGACGTGCCATCGGCCCGAAATCATCCTCTCTTCGATGGAAGGGCAGCCCCCCTTCGCCCGGATCGCGCGAGCGAAGCGGGACCGATCCTGCCCGATCCTGCGCCTGCCCGAACGCGCCGACGATCCGAAGCCCGGCCTCTGGAGGCGGCCCCGGACGGCGAGCGTCGAAGAGCGGATCATCGCCGGGTACGGCCCTCCCTCGGACGGAAAGGCTAAATGGCCGCACCCGTGCATAAAGTACGATTTCCGGAAGCCTCTGGATCGGAAATCCCGAGGCAGCGGGCCGCCGGAGCGAGGCTCGCCCGAACCAGTGTCACGGTGCAGCGGCCGAGGCCCCGTCCCGGGTGCTCGAGCCGACCGCCCGCGCGGGGGGCGTCCGCAGGATCGAGCGATCGACCGCGCGGATGTCGCGGTGGCCGCAGAGCGCCATCGTGGTGTCGAGCTCGTGGCGGATGATGTCGAGCGCCTTGGCAACGCCCGCCTGACCGTAGGCGCCGAGCCCGTACAGGAAGGCGCGGCCGATGAAGACCCCCTTCGCCCCGAGCGCGACGGCCTTGAGCACGTCCTGCCCCGAACGGATGCCGCCATCCATCAGCACCTCGATGCGGGACCCGACCGCGTCCACGATCTCGGGGAGCACGGCGATGGACGAGGGGGCCCCGTCGAGCTGGCGACCGCCGTGGTTCGAGACGATCAGCGCCTCGGCACCCGTAGCGGCCGCCTGCTCGGCGTCCTCCGCGTCGAGGATGCCCTTCAGGATGAGGGGACCCTGCCAGCGGTCGCGGATCCGCCGCACGTCGTCCCAACCGAGGCGCGGGTCGAACTGGTCCGCGGCCCAGGCGGAGATGGAACTGGTGTCGCGCACGCCCTCCACGTGCCCGACGATGTTGCGGAAGGTCCGCCGCCGCGTGCGGAGCATCGACCAGCACCACCGGGGTTTGGTCAGGAGGTTCAACGCGGTGCCGAGCGTCGGCTTCGGGGGCGCGGAGAGGCCGTTGCGCAGGTCCTTGTGGCGCTGCCCGAGGATCTGGAGGTCCAGGGTGAGGACCAGGGCGGAGCAGCCCGCCGCCTTCGCACGGTCGATCAGCCTGTCGTTGAAGGCGCGGTCGCGCATGAAGTAGAGCTGAAACCAGAACGGCTCGGTCACGTGCTCCGCCACGTCCTCGATGCTGCAGATGCTCATGGTCGAGAGCGTGAACGGCACGCCGGCCGCCTCCGCGGCGCGCGCCGCCAGGATCTCGCCGTCGGCATGCTGCATGCCCGTCAGGCCGGTCGGCGCCAGGGCGACCGGCATCGCGACCGGCCGGCCCGCCATCGTCGTGGCGAGCGAGCGGTCGGTCATGTCGACCGCCACGCGCTGGCGCAGCTTGATCGCGGCGAAGTCGGCCTCGTTGGCGCGGTAGGTGGACTCGGTCCAGGAGCCGGAATCGCAGTAGTCGTAGAACATCCGCGGCACGCGCCGCTCGGCGATCCGTCGCAGGTCCTCGATGGTCGTGATGATGGGTGCCATGGTTCCTACGGCCTCTGGTCGGATAGGGAGCGGCCCGGACGGTCGTGCGTGATGTCCGGGATCATGCCCGACGCGGCGTCGCCGCGCCGCGCGACGGGATCGCGGGACGGAGCGGTCGTGCCTCCGAGGAGCCGGCACCTCCCCGACCGGGCGGCCGGGACGCGCGGATCTCCGCCAGGATCGGCGCGATCTGCACGGCCTGCTCCACTTTAGGAAAGCATTGAGCGCCCGGGCACCTATATCACGCATGCGCCTCGCGTTCGAGACGCCTCTCATCTTGGTCTGATCCACCAAGACGATACTCGAGATCGTTTTCCCGAGGATAGACTTCATGGCTCTCGTGAAGAAGGCGGCTCTGCCCGGGCCGCAGGCGTTGGCGCGCGGCGGTGAACAGGCTGCGATGAAGCAGCTCGGTCGCCTCAACGAGGAGAACCGGCGCAAGGCCCGCACCTTCGCCAAGCAGCAGAAGGCGGCCGAGCGCATCGCCGCGGCCACGGCCCAGCTCGCTGGCGGTGTCGCGGAGGCCTCCTCGGCGGCCGAGGCGCTGCGGCGCGCGATGGAGCAGAACGCGGCCGGCGCCGAGCAGGCCGCCAGCGCCTCCGAGCAGTCTCAGCGCGCCGTCACCGTGGTCTCCGAGGTCATCGGCACCGCGCGCAACGAGGCGGAGACGTCGCGGCAGAAGAGCGAGGCCCTGCAGGGGCTGATCGCCGGTGTCGGCCAGCAGATCGCGGCCAGCATCATGTCGATCTCGACGGCCGCCGATCGGCAGGCGGCTTCGGTGACGATGATCGTCGAGCTGGAGCGTCAGGCCGCCAATATCGGCGACATCGTCCGCGCCGTCGCCCGCATCGCCGACCAGACCAACCTGCTCGCGCTCAACGCGGCGATCGAGTCGGCCCGCGCGGGCCAGCACGGCAAGGGCTTCGCGGTCGTCGCCGACGAGGTCCGCACGCTGGCCGAGACCTCCGAGAAGAGCGCGCAGGAGATCCAGGAACTCATCGGCCGCATCCAGGCGGACGTGAAGGTCATCGCCGACGGCATCAACCGCTCGGCCGAGGGCACCCTGCAGGAGGTCGAGAAGGGCAAGGTCATCACGGCGCAGCTCGGCAGCGTGCGCTCGGCCATGGTCGAGGTGATGAAGGGCGCCGAGACGATCGCCCGCACCGCCGTCGAATCCGAGAAGGCCGCCGTCGAGGCCCAGAAGGGTGTACGCAAGTGGCGCGCCCTGCGGGAGTCGAACCCGCCTCTTCAGCGTGAAAGGCTGACGTCCTAACCGATAGACGAAGGGCGCTGGCGCTGGGCCGGGGCCTCTATAGGCGGGTGCGTCCCGGAGGGCAACGGTTCGTTTGCGGCTTGACGGAAGCGGCCGCGGCCGGTTTGTCGCGGACGAGACCGTTTGGACGAGGATCGTATGACCACCCGGCGCGACGACAGGCCCGCCCGCCCCCGCGTCCAGCGGCCGGCGCAGGGGCGGCGGCCCGGACGCCCGCAGCGGCCCGCGGGGCCCGACGGCGTCAGCGTGCTCTACGGCTGGCACCCCGTGGTGCAGGCGCTGGGCAACGCCGGGCGCCGGCTGCACCGCCTGCTGGCCACCGAGAACGCCGCCGCCCGCCTCGCGGCCGAGCTCGGCCCGCTGCGGATCACGCCGGAACTCGTGCGGCCCCACGACATCAACGCGCTGCTCGGGCCCGACGCGGTGCACCAGGGCCTCTACCTGGAGGCCGAGCCCCTGCCCGCCCCCGGGCTCGACGAGCTGCCGGACGATGCCCTGCTGCTGGCGCTGGACCAGATCACCGATCCGCACAATGTCGGGGCGATCGTGCGCACCGCCGCGGCCTTCGGCGTCACCGGCATCGTCACCACCGCCCGGCACGCGCCCGGCGCCACCGGCGTGCTGGCGAAATCCGCCTCGGGCGGCCTGGAGCACGTGCCCTTCGTCACCGTGCGCAACCTCGCCGAGGCGCTGATCGAGCTGGGCGAGCGCGGCTTCACCCGGATCGGGCTCGATTCCGAGGCCGCGGTCGATCTCGACACCGTCACCCCGTCCCGCCCGGCGGTCATCGTGCTCGGCGCCGAGGGCCGGGGCCTGCGCGAGCGCACCCGCTCCTGCTGCGACGTGCTCGCCCGCATCCCCTTCACGGGCGAGATCCGCAGCCTCAACGTCTCGAACGCCGCCGCGATCACCCTCTACGCGCTGCGGATGCGCTGATCCGGGGCTCTGCCCCCGGCCCCGCCGAAGGGTGTGACACCCTTCGGGATCCCCCGGACTTCAGCCCTCCAGCAGCTCGCGGGCGACCGCCCGGTAGCCGATGTCGCGGCGGCAGAAGCCTTCCGGCCAGTCGATGCGGGCGACCGCCGCGTAGGCGCGGGCCTGCGCCTCCTTCACGCTGTCGCCGAGCGCCGTCACGGCGAGCACCCGGCCGCCATCCGCCAGCAGCCGCTCGCCGTCCTGGCGGGTGCCGGCCTGGAACACCAGCGCCCCGTCGGCCTCCGCCGCGTCGAGCCCGCGGATCAGGGACCCGCGCACCACCGCGCCGGGATAGCCCGCCGCCGCCATCACCACGGTCAGCGCCGCCCGCTGCGGGTCGAACTCGAGCGCGACGCCCGTGAGGTCGCCCTCGCAGGCCGAGAGCAGGGCCGGCACGAGGTCGGAGCTGAGGCGCGGCATCAGCACCTGCGCCTCGGGATCGCCGAAGCGGGTGTTGTACTCGATGAGCTTCGGCCCGTCCTCGGTCAGCATCAGGCCCGCGTAGAGGATGCCGGTGAAGGGGGTGCCCCGCGCCCGCATGCCGGCCAGCGTCGGCGCGATGATGCGCGCCATCACCTCCGCCTCGAGCGCGGGCGTCAGGATCGCGGCCGGCGAGTAGGCGCCCATGCCGCCGGTGTTCGGGCCGCGGTCGCCGTCGAAGACCCGCTTGTGATCCTGCGCGGTGCCGCAGGGTATCGCCCGGGTGCCGTCGCAGAGCGCGAAGAAGCTCGCCTCCTCGCCGAACAGGCATTCCTCGACGACCACCGCGGCGCCGGGCTCTGCGAAGAGGGCGCGCAGCGCGCCTTCCGCCTGGTCGAGGGTCTCGGCCACCGTCACGCCCTTGCCGGCGGCGAGCCCGTCGGCCTTCACCACGATCGGCGCGCCCTGCGCCCGCACGTAGTCGAGCGCCGGGTCGAGGGCGTCGAAGCGCGCGAAGGCGGCGGTCGGGATGCCGTACGCGGCGCAGAGATCCTTGGTGAAGCCCTTCGAGCCCTCGAGCTGGGCGGCTTCCCGCGTCGGCCCGAACACGCGGATACCCGCCGCCGCGAGGTCGTCCACGAGGCCCGCCACCAGCGGCGCCTCGGGCCCCACCACCACGAGGCCGACGCGCTCGGCCTCGCAGAAGGCGCGGACCGCCGCGTGGTCGGCGACGTCGAGGTCCGGCCGGTTCTCGCCGTGGCGCGCCGTGCCGGGATTGCCCGGCGCCGCGAACAGGCGGGCGCAGAGCGGGCTCTTGGCGAGCGCGTAGGCCAGGGCGTGCTCGCGGCCGCCGGAGCCGATCAGAAGGATGTTCATGGGTCGACGCTTGTCCCGGAAAAGCGGCCGCGGGGAAAGGGGGGACCTGCCCCGTCGGGGCCGTCCGGCCCGATCCGGGCGGTTTTTCCGGGGTATCCCCAGCGTGAGCGCCCGCCCCCGGATGGTCCACGCGCGTTCAGCTCCGCGCGGGTGGCACCGCCGGAGGGATGGCCGGAAGGGAGACGCGGGACGCCGCGGAACCCATGAGTTGTGCGTACGGATGCCGAGTTCCCCGGCGTCCCGCG